>ERZ808267.31-NODE-31-length-91355-cov-3.782267_pt1 | contig 91355 bp, 83 predicted proteins | sample MGYA00521241_ERZ808267 | MGnify/ENA primary metagenome ERZ808267 (study PRJEB31516, sample SAMN03275592) | gut metagenome | biome: mammalia-associated habitat; material: feces | host: Papio cynocephalus | place: Kenya | collected 2012-07-19 ...
GAATTTTCTTGATATTTTCGGAAACACAAATCCTGTTGTGATTGAAATTGGTTTTGGAATGGGAACTGCTACGGCAATCATCGCGGAGCAGAATCCTGACATTAATTATATCGGAATAGAAGTTCACACACCAGGCGTTGGAAAACTTTTGGGTGAAATCCGTTCAAAGGACCTGAAAAATCTTTACATAATTGAACACGATGCGCTAGAAGTTCTTGAAAATATGGTTGTGGATGGTTCTGTGAATGGATTTCATATATTTTTTCCTGATCCTTGGCAGAAAAAACGTCATCACAAGCGAAGAATGATTCAACGTCCACGAACAGATCTTTTTGCAAAAAAACTTGCTCCTGGTGGTTATATTTATTTTGTTACAGATTGGCAGGAATATGCGGATTTTGCACTTGACCAGCTGAATCAGACGCCTGGAATCCACAACCGATACAACGGTTTTGCGGAGCATCAGGACTGGCGACCGAAAACAAAATTTGAAAAAAAAGGACTTGAAAAAGATCACGTTATAAACGAACTTTATTTTATAAAAGATGAATGATTTGTTTGATGTAAACGAAGCTGCCATTGAAAATGACAAGGTTTTGCGGATAAAAGAATTGGTTTCTCTCATAAAGCGCTATCAGAAAAGTTATTACGATGGCGAAGGTGAAATCAGTGATGCGGAGTTTGACAAGCTTTGGGATGAACTGAAAAATCTGGATCCAGAAAATGAAATCTTGAAGAAAGTCGGTGCGGATTCCGGAAATTTTGCAAAACTTCATCATGTAATGCCTATGGGAAGCCAGGAAAAAGCCGCTACGCCGGAACAGTTTCTTTCCTGGGCGGAAAAACATGTCTACAACGAATATCTTGTTGAGTATAAACTGGATGGTGCAAGCCTTGAACTTCAGTATGAGCATGGAATTCTTGTTCACGCGGTTACACGTGGCGATGGAACAATTGGCGATGATATTACGGCAAACGCAAAAAAAATGAATGGCGTTCTTCCGGCTCTTGTTGGTTCAGATTTTAAAACGGTTGATTATACCGGCGGAATCCGTGGTGAAGTCATAATGACACATGATGTCCATGCGGAAAAATTTTCAGACAAAGCAAATTGCCGCAATGCAGCAAACGGACTTATGAAACGGAAGGATGGCAATGGTTGTGAATATTTAAAGCTGATAACTTATGACGCATGGGCAACCAGCGGAACTCAGCCTTTCTCTGATGAAGAGGAAAAAATTGAATGGCTGAAAAAACTTGGTTTTAATGTTTGTCCGCTTTTTATTGCAAAATCTCAAAAAGAAGTTATTGATTACCGGGCGCGTGTCATGGAAGAGCGAAAAAATCTTGCTTACGATATTGACGGTCTTGTTGTAAAGGAACGGAAAATCGACCACGCGGATGCTAGCCGGAACCGGCCAGACAGGCAGATTGCATTTAAATTCAGTCTTGAGGAAGCTGTCTCAACGCTAAGGAATGTTGAATGGAGCATAAACGGCGGTACATACACTCCGGTTGCTGTTTTTGACGAGGTTGCGTTGAACGGAACAATGGTTCAAAGGGCAAGCCTTGCAAATCCAGATACGATGCGTTCTCTAGGAGTGAAAATCGGCTGCAAAGTCGTTGTTGTAAAACGTGGTGAGATTATTCCTAAAATAGAAAGCGCAATTCATGAGTATGAGGAAAATGAGCGCCCTGTAAAGATGCCGGAAAAATGCGAATGTTGCGGAACAAAACTTGTGGATGAGGGGAGCCGTCTTTTTTGCCCGAACAAATCATGTGAAAAACGAGTGCTTCATCAGATTATGAAGTGGAATTCTGTTGTTGACATCCGCGATCTTGGCGAAACTCTTGTGAACGAGCTTTTTAAAAGCGGAAAAGTAAAATCAATTACGGATTTGTATTCACTCACGGAAGAAGATTTGACTCCATTTTTCTTGAATGAAGACAGCATTGCAAATGAAAAAAAATCACTTGGCGCCCAAAAAGTTGTGAAATCGATACAGTCAAAACGTGAGATTCCACTTTCTGTTTTTGTTGCCGGCTTTGACATTGAAGGAATCGGGGAAACGACTGTGGAAAAATTGGTTGCGGCCGGTTTTGATAGTCTTGAAAAACTTTTGTCTATGACAAAAGAGGAATGCGCAAAAATTTATGGTTTTGCGGAGACTATGGCTAACATTGCGGTTGAAGGACTTGCTGAAAATAAAGACGAGATGCTTTATCTTTCGAAAAATGTCATAAAAATCAAGGAAACTAGCGGTGGGATACTCGCAGGAAAATCTTTTTGCTTTACTGGTGAGCTTTTTGCCATGAAACGCGCCGAAGCTGAATCATTTGTAAAGGAAAATGGAGGAACCTGCAAGTCAAGTGTCACAAAAGATCTTTCTTATCTTGTTACAAACGACACGGAATCAGGGTCTTCTAAGAATTTAAAGGCTGCAAAATTTGGAATTCCTGTTATTGATGAAAAACAATTCTTGAAATTGATTGGAAGATAGTTCATGGCTGTAAAAAAAATCAGCAGGCGTAAATTATTTTTTGGATTTCTCTTTTTTGCTGCAGGAATTTTGCTCGTTCTGCAGCTTGCCGGTTATCTTCAGTGTTATTATTTTGTCCATAAAATTCCGCAGGACAATGGACAGATTTTAAGAATCATGCTTTTTGGTTCAAGTGAAAATCCTGAGGGAGAAACTGTAAGCGCAAAAATTTCTGTTCTTGACAGAAGTGGCTCTGAAATTGCGGTTATTGAGCGTTCCTGGCCGCAGCTTTATCTTGCTGTAACATTTAGAAGCGCATCTTTTTTGAATAGGACATATTTTTTCCCGGAACAAATTTTTGGAACAAATTCAGTTTCTGTGAGCAGCAGAATTCTTGAGCGGAAATCCAGCTCCTATTTTGTGCGTTATTTTGTAAAAAATCATCAATGCTTTCTTGGCGTAGATGATTTTCAGCGGAAAGGTCTTTACCGGATATTTTATTTTGCATTGAATAGGACAACCGTAAATCTTTCAGGCTGTGAAACCGGAAGAAATTACGGCGTATTCGCAGAAAACGGAAAACTTATTGTCCGTTCTGAGTAAAATCCTGCATGAAAAATTCTGGTTTTAAAGCGGCCATGTTAAGTCTTACTTCCCAATGAAGATGCGGACCCGTTGCAAGCCCCGTAGAGCCGGAAAGTCCGATTTTTTCCCCGGCTTTAACGTAATCATTTTCCTTTACATTCAAGCTTTTCATGTGATAGTAAAGGCTATAAAGTCCCGGAAGATGTTCAATTACAACCGACCAGCCAGTCGAAATTCTGCTTTCAGCCATTACAACCCGGCCTTCCGCGCATGCGTAAACTTCTGTTCCTTCTGGAACGCCGTAGTCATTTCCATAATGTGGTGATGCAGATGTTTTTCCATTTGTGTATTTGTAAATTCTCTGGTCGCCAAAATGTGCTGTGTAGCGGTTTGATTTTACTGGCTGAATGAACGGTTTTGTGCTATAGACATCATTTTCCATAACAGTTCCAAGAATATTGTTCAGTTTTTCAATTTGGGCAAGCCGTTCTGGGCCCATATCCTGCTTGATTTCTGAATTTTTTTCATCAAGCGGAATTATCTCTTTTTTCCATTCGACATTTTCAAGCGTGAATGGAAGAATCGCTTCTTTTGGAGTGTCTTCTGTGCCGGTTGAAAAAATCACTTTTATGGAATAATTTTGCGTCGCATCTAGCCAGATTGAAAGCGGAAGTCCTGCGAGCATTTCGGGTGTTGCCTGCCGTTTTCCTTTTGAATTAAGGTGATAGAATTTTGCAGAATCAATTTTTTTGTCATCTTTCACAAGCTGAAGCACAGCAACCGGTTCCGCAGAATTTTTCCGCTTCTTTTCTATTTTCATATTCAGTCTTGCCCAGATTGCCTCTCCGGGTTTTGCTTTTTCGTTGTAAGAAATTGTTCCGCTGCAGTAAGCATTCTGAAAGGAAACTGTGTTTGCAGAAAGAATTCCGTTTCCAATAATAAGCATTGCTGCGAGTGCTGTAAGTTTTTTCATTTTTCCCCCATAAGAATTTTAAATTTCTTTTTTAGCTTCCGCATCGATTAAAATCATTTGCGGTGTAATGTTTCCTTTGAATGAATTTTTTGAGACTGTGTACAGAATATCCAGGTTGTCGCCGGTCTTGAAATCCCTGTTAAGGCGTTCTGCCTGTCCCCAGAACATTGCAGGAAATTTATATTTTCCGCAGTCAAAAATCAGCTTTAAACTTTGAATCTGCGATTTTCCGATTGGAATTCCATCCTGCAACTTAAGATTTTTTGAGACAAACACAAGTTCCTTGTTCTGCTCGCCGTAAGGCTCAAATTTGTCAACAAGATTTAAAAGTTCCGGTGTTATGTATTCAGCAGGAAGTTCCGCGTCAACATTTATAGCTTCTTCTTCCGCCTCAAGGTTGAATTGCCGGGAAAGTATCCACGCTTTTTTCATGAAATCATTCAGTTTGTCTTTAAGAAAACTGAAGCCTGCCGCCGCGTCGTGCCCACCGTGATTTATAAAAAATCCTTCGCCAAACGCGTCCAGAAATTTTGTCGCCACAACTGAACGGCAGCTCCGCATTGAGCCGATTGCGATGTTATCCAGAAATGTTATGGCAAGGGAAGGCACGTTGTATTTGTTCATTATTTTTGCGGCAAGAATTCCTGTTACTCCGCGGTTGATTTTTTCATCGATGACAATACAAAGTTTCCCGTTGAATTTGCGGAAATTTTCTTCAGCCTGTTTTGATGTGTACATTTCGCCTTCTGAGACAAAATGTTTCCGGTCCTCATTTAATTCAATTATTTTGCCTGCGAGCCGGTTCCGCTCTGTTGCATCTTCCGCTGTAAGAAGTTCAAGGCTTACATTTGACTGGCCCATTCTTCCTGAGGCGTTTAAAGCCGGAATGATTTTCCATGAAAGGTCTGTTGAAGTAAGCTCTTTTCCAGCAAGATCAAGTCTTGCTATAAGTTCAGCAATTCCTTTTCTTGTTTTTCCGCTGTTTATTGCGTTCAGCGCATTTTTTACAAAAATCCGGTTTTCATTTTGCATCGGCATAATATCCGCGAGCGCCGCAATTCCGACAAGCTGCAAATCTTGTGCCGCATCAGAAGCGTGCTTTGGAAATATTTTTGCATCTGAAACTTCTGCAAAAGTGACAAAAATATTGTAAAAACCGTCAATTTCTTCTATTGAATTGTCTGAATATTTTGCAAACTTTGACATTCCTTTTATTTGCGCCAAAGTTTTTCCCTGAACCGCTGGAATTGCCTTTGCGATTTCCTGTTCCATGTCGAGCATTTCAAATTCAACGCCGGAACCAAAAATTTCTTTTAAATATGAAGAGACCAGTTTTTTGTTCCAGCAGAAAATCTGTTGTCCGCGCAAAAATGAAGGCAGTTTCGTGTCTGCGACTGTCCCGAATCCAATTTCAAAGGTTTCTGAATATTTCTGTTTTTTCACAAGGTTTCTTGTTTTTATGATATCCAGCTTGAATTTTCCATCTGGAAGTTTCTGCACATCCAGAAGCGAAATGTCCTGTCCGAAAAGCTCAGATTTGCTGAACCGCAACGCCTGCACAAGCTTGAAAGCCACAGCCGCTCCTGAAATATCCTTAAAAGGATAGCCCGAGTCCGCAAGTTTAGGGTCAAGAAAAACTGCCGCTTCTGGAAGAATTTCCGGCGGATTGTGATGATCTGTTACAATTACATCAATTCCAAGCTCATTTGCGTGTGCAATCTCCTGGATATTGGAAATTCCGCAGTCAACAGTAATTATCAGAGAACCATAATCTTTTGCAAAAGAGTCAACCGCTTCCATCGAAAGACCGTAAGCATCATCGCCAACAGGAATTCTCCATGAAACATCCAGTCCCTGGGATTTTAAATATCCGTAAAGAATTGCCGTGCTCGTGATTCCGTCAACATCTTTGTCGCCAAAAATTAGAACTTTTTCGCCTTCCTCAATCGCATCAGAAATCCTGCTTACCGCATCATCCATGCTGTTGAATTCAAATGGCAGATGCATGAATCTTTTGTCAGTTTCAAGAAAGTACATCAAGGATTCTCCGGATGTAATTCCCCGGCGGGCAAAAACTGCCGCCTCAAGCTGCGAAAGTCCAAATTTTGTGTGAAGTTTCATTACTTCATCGCGGCCGATATTTTTCTTGTTAAATTTTTTCAATTTAGAATTATCCTTGAGATATTCTTTTAGAGGCAACCTATTGAATTATCTTGTAAATCAAAGGCTGTTTCTCAGGTTTTTCTCCGTAATAGACAATTGCTTCTTCCAGCTGTTTTTTTGCCGGCTCAAGACAGTTTTCATCTTTTCCATAAATTTCCATTATAAGATCGCCCTTGTTCACATAAGTTCCGGTTGGTGCGTGAAGGATTATTCCAGAATCTCCGCAAACCGGATCAGAAGTCTTGTTTCTTCCAACGCCCAAAGTAACGCCGGCAAGACCAGTTTTATATGCTTCAATAAAAATATATCCAGATTCAGCTGCGCAAAGTTCCGTCTTGAACTTGCTTCTTCGTTTTCCGTACTGCGACTCAAGTTCCTGTGGATTTCCGCCCTGCGCCTTTACGTTTTCCATAAAAAGTGTGTACGCTTTTCCTGACTCCACGGCATTTTTTGCCATTTCCAGCGCTTTTTCCCTGGAATCAGCTTTCTTTCCAAGCAGAATCATTTCCGCAGCCAGCGCATAAGTTTCTTCCATTACGTCATCCGGTCCTTTTCCCCTAAGGCAGTCCAACGTCTCCTCAATTTCAAGGAAGTTTCCAATTTTCAATCCGAGCGGGGTGTTCATGTCTGTTATCAGGGCAGTCGCATTTTTTCCCATTGCCTGCGCAGTTTTCACAAGAAAAGAGGCGAGCATCTCTGCGTCCGGTAAAGATTTCATAAACGCGCCAGAACCGCATTTCACATCAAAAACAAGCGAATCCGCCCCTTCCGCAATTTTTTTAGAAAGAATGCTCGACGTTATCAGCGGAATTGACTCAACCGTGCCAGTAACATCGCGCAAAGCGTAAAGAAGCCTGTCCGCCGGAACAATCTCCTTTGTCTGCCCGGTCATGGCAAATCCGGTTTTTGCAATAATCTTCCTGAATTCATCAGGCGTAAGCCCGACTTTATATCCGTTGATTGATTCGAGTTTATCCAGCGTTCCGCCTGTGTGCCCCAACGCACGTCCGCTCATCATAGGAACTTGAATTCCACAAGCCGCCGCAATCGGCGCAAGCGGAAGAGAAATTTTGTCGCCAACACCGCCAGTTGAATGTTTATCCACAAAAGGACCTGTCAAACCAATATCTTCATATCCATGCGTCTGAATCGTTTCCCCGGAATGAAGCATGCAGTCCGTCATGATTCCGGTTTCCTCAAAAGTCATTCCGTTAAAATAAACCGCCATCAAAAAAGCCGAAATCTGATAATCCGGAATAGTTCCAGCCACATATCCGTCAACAATGAATTTTATTTCTTCCGCAGAAAGAACCGTATTTCCTGTCAGAACCTGATTTCCGTCCTTTCCACGGATAAAAGTTCCGCGCTTTTTCATAATGATGTCAGTTGCTCTCATAAAATCCACCCGCCAATACAAGATTTAACTTTTTCAGAACGATTCAATCGTGTATATGTTACATTAAATGTCAATTATAAGCAAACAAGAATAAAAAATATTTCAATTCGGGTGGCTTTTTTGTCAGTTTGCTAAAAGCAAACCGCCAAAAACCGGGCTTTTCGGGGTTTGCGCTACCGCCCATTCCTGCGCTCCGTTTCACTTCGCTCCGGAACAACTCCGTTGCCCCTACAATCCCTGCCACAGTCGCCCATCAATAAAACCTCAGCGAGAATTTAGTTCAAATGGTGAGTTTTTTTCTGAAGAAATAAATTGAATAAGCGGGAAGAAAAAGAAAGCGGCAACCGAGTCATTCGGAGCGATGGCAAGCAATTTTTGAAGAAAATTGCGCAGTCCGATACCTTGTTACGCTCCGTACGATAGCTTCGCTATCTACCCGAATTGACGCGCTTTTTCTGGTAGCTTATTCAATTTGTGTGTTGAATTTATAAAATTCAACACATTAGACTATCTACAATATTCCGGCTCCAGTTTTTAAAGAAACCAGTTCAGTTCCGCATGCATTTTCAATAAGAAAAAAAACAAGCTGCTTCACAGAAGAAACGCTTTCCTTGTAAAAATGAATTTTTCTTGCGTCCTTTGGGCTTAATCTGGAAATTCCGGAAAGATATTCAATTCCGTTCTGGGAAATTTCCAGCGGACTTTTGTTCTGTGCGCAGTTTTTGCAGCAAAAACCATTTTCCGCAACATTAAAAAACGCTCCATCCTCGATTTTTTTACCGCAGCAACAGCATGTTGAGGCATCTGGCTGAATCCCAAGAAGCGCAATGTATCGCCATAAAAACCTGATAAGCCCAGCCGTACACTGTTTATTTTCCGTGCAAAATTCAAGTCCGTCCAGAAAACCGTTTGTAAGTGCCCAGCATTTTCCAGGACTTCCTGCGCATTTTGTCTTCATTGCGATTTCCGCCGCAAGTGAAGCTGCCCAGAATTTCAGCAGGTTTTCCCTGAAGGAAAGTCTGTATGTTTTTACGTCAAAATCAGAGATTTTATAGTTTCCAGTGGATGTGACAGAAAAATATGCGGTTCCAGTATTCCACGGCGAAACAAGCGACTTCATTTTGCTTTTCGGACCGCCGTACATTGTCGCATAAATAATTCCTTCGTTCTGAGCCAGAAAAGTTACTGAAGAGTTGTTTTTTCCGCTCGGTTTTATAGAGATGACAGTTGCCAAAGTTGAAAATGATTTAGGCATGAAATAAATATAAACAAAAAAAAAAGACTGCTCAATACTGAACAGTCTTTTTGTGAGCTATGATGGACTCGAACCATCGACAGCCGCCTTAAAAGGGCGGTGCTCTACCACCTGAGCTAATAGCCCTTGCATTTCGTGAATGCTTCATTAATATATAAAATATAAAAAAAAGTGTCAATAGCCAAAATGCAAAAATTTAAAAAAAAATGATTTTTTTTAGTCAGCAAATTTACTGGAATCTTACTTATTTTCTTTTGCCTAAAAAATAATTTTCAGTGAAAAAAAAATCTTAAAAAAAACTGAAATTTTTCTTTTTCTTGTTGACACGTTTTTATCTTGGTGTTATATTAATATCAGCTTGTAAATAAGCTGATAAACTCTCTCCGATGACCGTGAAAATCGGTCGGCGAGGCTTCTGGAAACGTTGTTCTTCGGAAGCCTCGTTTTTTTTATGTTGTTTTTTTTGATATTCTTTTGTTTGACGTTAAAGTTTAATTTGTATATAATGGAAATATTATTTAGCTTTACGCAAAAACTTTAAAATTTTCATTTAATTGAGGTGGTAATAATGGATACAATTTTTCCTTTGGAGCAGTTGATTGGTTTTAAAGATAATATTTATATGATTACAGTTGCGGCAAGCCGCCGTGCTTATCAGATGTCAAAAATCAATGACCCAGAGATTGAAAAAAATGCGGGAAAGGCAGTTTCTTTGGCCGCACGCCAATTGTTCTGCAATAAAGTAACTTATAGAATCGAAGATACATCAAACAGATAAAAAATATGCGGATACCAGTTGTTGTTCTATTCGCGCCAACTGCATCAGGAAAGACTGCTTTAGCCATAAGACTTTTTGGAAAAAGCAGTCTCTCTTGTTTTAAAGACAAAGCTGAGCTTATAAGCGCGGATTCAATGCAGGTTTATAAAGGGCTTGACATTGGAACAGCAAAGCCTGACGAATCTGAAAAAAAAGAGCTGAAACATCATCTTATTGACATTCTTGAGCCAAGCCAGCAGTTTTCTGTGGCGGATTTTGTCTCTATGGCGGATTCCTGCTGTCCGGAAATTTATTCGCGCGGAAAAATTCCTTTGGTTGCAGGCGGAACTGGTTTTTATATACGAAATTTTATTCTTGGGCTTCCTGAAACGCCTGTCTCTGATGAAAAAATAAGAAATCAATTAAAAGAAAGAATAAAAAGGGAAGGAAAAGAAGCTCTTTATGCGGAGCTGAATTCTGTTGATCCTGAAAGTGCGGCAAAAATAAACAAAAATGATGAGTATAGGATTTGCCGGGCGCTGGAAGTGTTTTATTCAACAGGAAAACCAAGGTCATTTTTTAAGGTTAGCTCAAAAATGCGGGAAAATTACGACTTTAAGGTGATTATTCTTGAGACAGAGCGCCAGAAATTGTATGAAAGAATAAATCTTCGGGTTGAAAAAATGTTTGGAAACGGGCTTGGGCATGAGGTCCGTTCTCTTTATGAAAAGGGATTCGGAAAAAACTCTCCGGGAATGCAGGCTATTGGCTATAGGGAATGGTTTCTGGAGGATGGTACTTTGCGGACTGATTCGGATAAAGTTTTGCAGGAAATTCAGCACGACAGCCGGAAATATGCAAAGAAACAGTATACTTTTATGGCGGATATTCCGGGCGCAGTGAAAATTGATGCTTCCGACAGTGAAAAGATGTTTTTTGAAGTCCAGAAAAATTTAAAGCAATATTTTGAAGAAATTCAGCTTTGAAGTATTGACCTAAGCGGTTATTTGTAACATAATAAATCTACTTTACTAGTAGAGGGGTGCCATCGTGCCTTGTGGAAAGAAACGAAAACGCCAGAAGATGGCGACACATAAGCGTAAGAAGATGCTTAGAAAAAATAGACATAAGGCAAAGTAGTTTACTTTGATATGTCTTGAGAGACCGGGTCAGAAGTTTTTGTCCCGGTCTTTTTTTTAAGTGAGAGGTTATTTTGCTGCTTTCATCAATTCATTCGCCAGACGATATAAAGAAATATTCACAAAAACAGCTTAAGGAACTTGCTTCTGAAATCCGCAGGACAATCATTGAGGTTGTCGGAAAAAACGGTGGGCATCTTGCAAGCAATCTTGGCGTTGTTGAACTGACAATTGCGCTTCACCGGGTTTTTGAAAGTCCGAAAGATGCGATAATTTGGGATGTCAGCCATCAGTGTTATGCACATAAGCTTCTTACTGGGCGTTACAGCCAGTTTTCAACATTGAGGACTGCGGATGGACTTTCTGGTTTCACTAAAAAAGAAGAGTCGCCACATGATTATTTTGACAATGGTCATTCTTCTACTTCAATTTCATCGGCTTTAGGACTTCTGGTTGCGCGTGATATTCAGAAACAAGATGGAAAAGTCATCGCGGTTATTGGCGATGGTGCGCTTACCGGCGGAATGGCTTTCGAGGCTCTTTCAAATGCAGGTCAACTTGGAAAAAATCTTATAGTCATCGTGAACGACAACCAGATGTCGATTGATCACAACACGGGCGCGATTTCCAGTTATTTGAGCCGGATTACCATGACTTCGCCGTACCAGTCTTTTAGGCACAACGTTGACCGTTTTATCCAGAAAATTCCTGGAATAAATAAAATTCTTACAAAATTTGTTTTCAGGTTTAAGCGCGGGCTGAAAGGGCTTTTGCTTTCAAATAATCTTTTTACAGATTTTGGCTTCGAATATGTCGGTCCTCTTGACGGACACAACGAAAAAGATCTTGAGACAATTTTTTACCGGGTAAAAAATATGAAGCGTCCTGTTGTGGTCCATGTGATTACAAAAAAAGGAAAAGGCTACAGCCCGGCGGAAGATCACCCTGAACGGTTCCATGGCGTTGGACCTTTTGCAATCAGTGACGGAACTGTTGAAAAATTTGACAGCCTTAGTTTTACGGAAAGTTTCAGCAATGCGTTGATGGATCTTGCGTTGAAAAGAAACGATATTGTTGCTGTTACGGCTGCTATGTCAAAGGGAACCGGGCTTGACACTTTTGCGCGCCACTATCCGGAGCGTTTTTTTGATGTTGGAATTGCGGAGGAGCACGCTGTTACTTTTGCAGGCGGGCTTTCACGTGGAGGATTGCTTCCGGTTGTCTGCATTTATTCAACATTCATGCAGCGCGCGGTGGATCAGCTTATCCACGATATTGCGCTTCAGAATCTTAGAGCTGTAATTGTATTGGACAGGGCAGGAGCTGTTCCGAATGACGGGGAAACTCATCAGGGTCTTTTCGATATTTCTCTTTTCAGGCCGGTTCCTAATATAAAAATCATGTCGCCTGCAACTGCAAAAGATTTGTCCATCTGCTTGAATTATGCCGCTAATACTGATAAGGCTGTGGTTATTCGTTTCCCAAAAATGTCTTGCCCGACGGAAATTCCTGCGTTTGGCAAAAATATTGAGGAAGGGCGCGGCGTTTTTGTTTCCGCGATGGATTTCGAGCCTTCATTTGCGGTTCAATTTGAAGATTTTGCTCAGGATTCAGTCAAAAAGATTCTTTTTGTTGCAACAGGAGGAATGTACTCTGAAGTTCTTACGGCTTCACGTTCTCTTTCTTTTGACAATATACTTTGCGACATTTATTCCTTGCGTTTTATAAAACCTTTCGATGAGAAATATTTTCTGGAACTTGCAAAAAATTACGACGGAATTGTTTTTGTTGAGGATGGAATGAAAACCGGCGGAATAAGCGAGGAACTTGCCCGGCTTTGCGCTGAGAATGGAATTGAAAAAATTGCGGTAAAGGCTTTTCCGGAGGAATTTTATCATCAGGGAACAAGAAACCAAGTCCTTGAGCAGGCTGGACTTGCACCTGAAAATCTGCGGAAAGCTGCGCTTGAAATCTTGGAAAAATAAAAAGAGGAAAAAATGATTGAACTGAAACTTCGCGACAGAACTATCGGCACAAAACTTCCTGCGTTTGTGATGGGAATTGTGAACGCCACAAATGATTCGTTTTGGGAAGGAAGTCGTGGTGGAGCTGATGAGGCGTTGAAGCTTATAGACGAAGGTGCGGATATAATCGATGTGGGCGGTGAATCAACCCGGCCCGGAAGTGAATATGTTGCCGAAGATGAGGAAATCCGCCGGATTGTTCCAGTAATTGAAAAAATCAGGAAATCTTCAGACATTGCGATTTCTGTTGACACAAGAAAAAAGAATGTGATGAAAGCAGCTTTTGAAGCTGGAGCCGATATTTTGAATGACATTTCTGCGCTTGAGGACGATTCTGAAATGCCAGCTTTTTGTGCGGAAACAAAAATTCCTGTGATTTTAATGCACAAGAGAGGAATTCCTTCTGAAATGCAGGCGAACACAGATTATAAAGATATTTTTAACGAGGTGAACAGTTATCTTTTGGAACGCTGTGCATTTGCTGAGAAAGCGGGAATTGAACTGGAAAAAATTATTGTTGATCCGGGAATCGGTTTCGGAAAAAATCTTGAGGGAAATGTTGCGCTTATAAAACATATTGGCGAGCTTTGCGGAAAAAAATACAAGATTCTTATGGCGCTCTCCAGAAAAACTTGCATCGGACAGATTACCGGACGTGATATTCCGAACCGCCTGGCTGGAACTTTGGCCGCGGACTTGATTTCCGTGATGTATGGAGCGGAACTTGTGCGCGTTCATGATGTTAAAGAAACTGTAGATACTTTGAAAGTCTTGGAGTATATTAATAGATAGCGAAAACTAGAGGATACAGAAATGAAATCAATTGATATTGACAGCATTCTTGCTGTTTATAATTTTGTGCGTCCAGTTCTTGACATAGGTTTTATTACATTTGTCTTGTATAAAGCTTATCAGGTCATGGTAAAAACAAACAGCATCCAGATTTTAAAAGCTGCAGTGATTCTTTTGATTTCTTATTTTGTTGCTTTTCTATTGAAGCTTGATACTTTGCTGTGGATTTTTCAGACAGCGGCCCCTGTGATAATTATCGGGCTTGCGATTGTCTTTCAGCCTGAGGTCAGAAAACTTTTTCTGCGACTTGGGCAAAATCAATGGTTCGCGTTCGGACACCGTTCAAAGCACACTTATGTTGACTCAGTTCTTATTGCGGCGGAAATGCTTTCAAAGCAAAAACGTGGAATGCTTGCGGTTTTTTTGCGGCACACAAAACTCGATGACATAATTCAGTCTGGAACAAAGCTGGATGCAGATCTTTCCTCAAGCCTGCTGGTTACAATTTTTGGGATGGATACGCCTTTGCATGACGGTGCTTGTATCATTCAAGGTGGAAAAGTTGTTGCCGCCGGCTGTTTTTTGCCTTTGAGCGAGCAGTACGACATCAAAAAGACATTTGGAACGCGTCACCGTGCGGCGCTTGGTCTTTCAGAAGTTTCTGATGCGGTTGTTCTTGTCGTATCTGAGGAAACCGGCGCATTGAGCCTTGCCTACGATTCAAAGCTTCATTACGACCTTTCAGTGAAAGAGCTGACAAAAATTCTTGAGAATCTTCTGGAAATCACACCGGACTCATTCAATATGGAGGACACAATCGATGAACATAAACAAGTTGATTGACCGGATTTCAAATAATTGGGCTGCAAAAGTTATATGTCTTATTCTTGCGTTCTTTCTTTATATTTACAACAGGACAACTTCTCTTCAAAAAAAGACCTTCACAGTTCCTCTTGCGGTTGAAGCCGAGGGACTTATGATGCCGGCGGCAAATCTTCCGAAATTTGTAAAAGTTATTGTCACAACAACAAAGGAAAATATGGCTTTTATTCAGGAAAACGATTTTTCTGCAAAAGTAGATTTGGGCAATTTCACTGAGCCAGGTGAATATACGGTTCCTGTATCGGTTTCAGTTTCAGAAAAACTTGAGCTTCTGGATACTTTTGAATGTCGCGTAAAAACTGAGACGGTGAATGTTCTTCTGGATGAAAAAATATTGAAATACATTCCTGTAGAAGTGGCGGCGTCTGGAACTCCTGCTTACGGATATAAAATTTCAAACTTTGATGTTTCTCCGGCATCTGTTAAAGTTGTTGGGCCTTCCCGGATTGTGGAGAAGACAAAGCGGATTTACACAAAAAAAGTTATCGTTGATGGCGCTGCAACCAGTTTTTCCGTTGATTCCAAACTTGACAGCAGTTTTAACTCAAAAATAAAAATTCTTCCGGAAGGAGACTTTAAAGTCACAGTGAAGGTTGAGCCGCAGGAAGAAACCCGAAAATATTCAAAAATTATTCCAGAAATTTTGAATCTTGATGAGAAATTTGAAATTTCAACGGAACTTCCAAAAATTGAAATCTCTGTTTCTGGCGCACTATTGACTCTGGATGCGTTTTCTCCGGAAACTGGGGTTGTTTTTGCAAACCTGAAAGATATTTCAGAGCCTGGAGAATATGAAATTCCTTTGGAATATTATGTTCCTGATGGAATTAAAATTGAATTAAAATCTGCGGACTCTGTGATTCTGAAAATTTCAGAAAAATCCACGGAAAATTCTGTTGAAGAGACAGAAACTGAACAAAAATCAGAGGCTGAACAAACTGACGGTTCAAAAAATTCTGACTCTTCAACTGTGGAAGAAAAAACGGAAAAGAAGGCAGAATGATATACGGAATCGGAATTGATATTGTAAAAGTCGACCGCATAAAAAAATGGCTTCAGGACGGAAAAATGGTTCAACGCTTTTTTAATCCTGCGGAAATGAATTCCTCTTCTTCTCTGCAGGCTTCTGCTGAACATTACGCGGCGCGCTTTGCGGCAAAAGAAGCGTTTGGAAAGGCGATTGGAACCGGGCTTGCAGAATTTAAACTTCAGGATGTTTTTGTAAAAAACGATGAATTTGGAAAACCTGAACTGATTCTTCAGAATGAAGCTGCCGATTTATTAAAAAAAAAATGCGGAAATGCGAAAATTCATATATCATTAACACATGAAAAGGAATATGCGCTTGCATATTTAATCATTGAGAAAATCTAGGAGCGGAAATAAGTGTCTGTCGTAAAAAAATCAACTGCTGCCGGCGAAAAAAAGAAACCCGCGATTTCATATTGGTCAAAAGAAAAATGCACTTGTCCGGTCTGCAAAAAAACTTTTGAAAAAGAAGTAATGCTCAGCGGAAACGGACGAATGATTGCAGGAAAACTTTCTGACGATTTGCACAGGACTTTTGAGCCTTCTGCAAAATTCGGCCGGATTTATCCTTTGATTTATGAAATTGGAGCTTGCCCGAACTGTTATACAGCATTGATTTGGAGCGATTTTAAGGAACTTCGTGACAAAAACACAACAGATTCTCTGTTTGATTCACGGGAGGAACGCCGCGAAAAGTGCGAGACGATTTTTCCTCATTTCAATCTTAAAAAAGAGAGAACTTTGTATGACGGCTGCGCAATGTATTATCTTGCGCTTCTTACGTACAGCAAAATGCCGGCGGACAATCTTCCTACAATGAAAAGCGCATTTCTTTCTTTGCGGATGGCTTGGCTTACACGCGAACTTGACATGGCTGTTCCTGGGCACAATTTTAAATATATTTCTGATGTCATGTACCGAAAGGCGTTGTTTTTTTATCAGCAGGCGATTGTCTGTGAAACTGCAAGAACCGAAAAAAGTTCAACTTTAAGCAATTTCGGACCTGATATGGACAAAAACTATGGCTGGGATGGAGTGATTTATCTTTGCGGACTTCTTGAGTACAAATATGGCCAGCAGGAAGATATGCAGCTCAGGCTGAAAAAACTTTCAGAATCCAAAACTGCAATCGCAAGAATTTTCGGTCTTGGAAAATCTTCTAAAAATAAGCCCGGACCGCTTCTTGAAAAAGCTAGAAATCTTTATGATTTGCTTACAAAAGAACTTAACGATGATGAATTTTAATACAAGGGCAGATTGTGCGTAATATTCTTCTTACAATTTCGTATGACGGAACTGATTTTTGTGGATGGCAACGTCAGGATTCCGCTGATAAAAAAAATGTATTCCGCACTGTCCAGGGAGAAGTTGAAAATGCCCTTGAAAAACTCCATAAAATGCCGATTACGCTTTATGGTTCGGGCAGAACTGACAGTGGAGTCCACGCGGTTGCTCAGAAAGCGAATTTTTTCTCGCCGATTGACTCAATTCCTGTTGAAAAATATGTCTGCGCGCTGAATGCATTTTTGCCTCAGGATGTCCGCATAACCGACTCTTGTGAAGTTCCGGAAGGTTTTAACGCACGGCTCAGCGCGACCAGCCGAATCTACAGGTATTTTCTGACGCCAAAAAATATTCTTGCGAACAACAATCGATTTTCGTGGTTTGTGAATTATGAGCCGAATATCGAGCGCCTTAACAATTACTGCAAATGTCTTTCCGGGGAAATTGACTGCGCGTCTTTTGCGGCAAGCGGTGATAAAAGCCTTTCAACTTTCAGGTATCTTGAGGGAGCCCGTTTTTTTCGGCAGAAATCTTTTCCGGATGGCAAGGATATTGTGGTTTTCGAGATTGAAGCCAACGCATTTTTGTGGAAAATGGTCAGGACAATAACCGGAACTCTGATAAATCTTGATAAGATAAACGCGCCGGCAGAATCTTTCCGTGAAATTCTAGAGGCAAAGGACCGCGCGAAAGCTGGAGCGACTGCGCCAGCAAAAGGGCTTTTTCTGTATGATATAAAGTTTGATGGAATCCGCCGGCATATTTAAGAATTACAAAAGCGAAACAGGATCAATGTCAAATTCAATGTAGACAGAAGCCGGGTGGGTGTAGTTGTATACTAAATTTGCGATTGCCTGTTGCATTGCCCTGATGTCCATACCACGAAGAATCACCTGATATCTGAAATTCTGGCTGATTTTTAAAATAGGACATTCAGCTGGTCCGATCAAGTCAGTGTTTTTTCCGCAGAATTTTTTTAGGATTTCAACTGAGTCATTTGCAAATTTTTCCGCAAGGGTTTGTTTTGCGCTTCTGAACACAAGTCGCGCAAGCCTGCTGAACGGCGGAAATCCCAAAATTTTCCGGGTTTCCAGCTCATAATTGTAAAAAGCCTCGATTTCGCCAGAGCAGGCATATTTTATAGGCTCTTTGTACGGATTATAAGTCTGCACAAAAACTTTTCCGTCTGGAAAGTATCTTCCGGCGCGTCCCGCAACTTGAGTAATCAGGCTGAAAGTGCGCTCGCTTGCCCTGAAATCTGGCATGTGCAGCCCAGTGTCTGCAAGCAAAACGCCAACAAGCTGAAGTTTCGGAAAATTCAGTCCTTTTGCAACCATCTGCGTTCCGAGCATTATGTCGTATTCACCATTTCTGAAAGAGTCGAGCTTTTCTTGAAGTTCGCCTTTTTTTGTCAAGGCATCAGTGTCGATTCTTATGATTTTTGCGTTTGGGAATTTTGCGCGGGTTTCTGTTTCAATGTATTCAGTTCCAAATCCGCTGTATCCAACGTCAAGGCTTGAGCATTTTGGGCAGGAACTTGGAGGTTGAATTGACCATCCGCAATAATGACATCTGAGGCGATTTTCAGCCTTGTGATATGTCATTGGAACTGAGCAGTTTTTGCATTTTATCTCGTAGCCACAGGAATTGCACCTGAAAAAATGTGTGAATCCGCGTCTGTTCAAGAACAAGATTGTCTGTTTTTTGTGTTCAACTGTTTTTCTGATTTCATCAGCAAGTTCTTCGCTTATGCAGCCCGAATTTTCTGTCTTTGAAAGATCTATTACGTGGATTTTCGGCATTGCTCCGCCCGCAAGTCTTTTTGTGAGCGTGTGCCGGATTAGCCGTCCGGTTTTCATGAGTTGCCATGCTTCAACGCTCGGCGTGGCGCTTCCCATGAGCAAAGGAATTCCCAACGCACTGCAACGGTGCATCGCCGCCTGTCTTGCGTGGTATCGGGGTGTTTCTCCTGATTTGTATGAACCGTCATGCTCCTCGTCAATGATTATCATTCCTAAATCTGGAACTGGTGCAAAAACTGCGCTTCTTGCGCCAATCACAATCCGCGCCTCTTTGTGCATAATTCTTCGCCATTCGCTTAGTTTCTGGCTTGGCGTAAGCCCGGAATGCAAAACTGCGGCTGTGTTTCCGAATCTTGCTGTAACAGCTTTTACAACTTGCGGGGTCAGACCGATTTCTGGAACAAGATAAATAACGCCTTTTCCTTTGTTCAGGAACCATTCCGCGCATTGAAGGAATACTTCTGTTTTGCCGGTGCCGGTCGGGCCATAAAGATAATGATATGAGACATTTCCTGTTTCTGCGGACTTAAGGACTGAATTCACTGCGTTGATTTGCTCGTCGCTGAGCTGGTTTGCCGTTTTTGCGGTTATGTCATCCTCGAATGAAAATCCCGGGCAGCTTACTTCTCTTTTTGCGCGGGAAGGAATTATTGAGAAAACCGCCTCGCCGATAGAACAGATGTAATACCGTGAAATCCACACGGCAAATTCATAAATTTCCGGTGTGAAAAGAGGTTCTTTGTCTATAATTTTTGTTACAGAACGTATTTTTTCGGCAGAAACCGGGCAATCTTCTGGAATTTTGTCGCTTATGGAAACAATAAATCCTGTCATCTTGCGGTTTCCGAACCGGACTTCAGCTCTTTTTCCTGTTTCAGGCGTTTCTTCTGGAAGGAGTTTTTCGCTGGCTTCCCATGAGTATGTGAAAGTCTGTTTCAGAGGAATGTTCAGTACAATCTGTAGATATTTCATTTAGGCAAAAAATCCTTCGCGTAATCCGGGGAAAGCGTAAGCAGCTTTGATTTGAAGAATTTCAAGTCTTCCCAGGCTGGCTTTTTGAATTCAATGTTCCGCAGAAGCGCGCTCGGATGATAAGTTATAATCAGCGGAATCTTGTTGTATTCGTAGATTTTTCCGCGGTAACGGTTCAGGGAAAATTCGCCTTCGATTCTTAAAAGATTTCTGACCGCGACTTTCCCGACTGCAAGAATCATTTTTGGCTTTAAAATTGCAATCTGCGCATCAAGAAATGAACGGCAGGTTTCCGCCTCGTCTTTTTGAGGATCTCGGTTATACGGCGGTCTGCATTTTACTGTGTTCGCGATGTAGCAGTTCACAAAGCGGTCAAGTTGGATTGCGTTCAGCATTTTGTCCAGAAGTTTTCCGGCTGGTCCGACAAACGGAAGCCCCTGTTTATCCTCTTCTTCTCCAGGACCTTCGCCAATTACAAGCACATCCGGATGTTCAACACCTTGCCCAGGCACGATGTGGGTTCTTTTCTGGCTTAGGCGGCATTTTGAACATTCAAGGATTTTTTTGTTGAGAGCTTCAATTGTCATTCCGTGGGCTTCAGCATTTTCTGCATTCTGAATTTCTGGAATTTTTTCTGCCTGAATATTTTTTGCGTTGCTTTCAGTTACGCTTTTCTGACAGGAATTTTCATTCATTTTTTGTGAAAAATCTGTTTTTTCTGGTGAATTTCCATTTCCGGTGCTGAATTTTTCATCCTTTCCGTCAATTTTTAGTTCTTTGTCGTCCGCGAACTCAGGTTTTTCCATAAATTCCGGTGAAGTGTAACCGTAAAAATTGTCGCTTGCCGTCTTTAAAAGATTGAAAATTAAATTTTTTTCCTGAGCATTCATAAATCTCTTGTATCTTATCACTTAACTTGTAAATCATTCAATAAATAAGTAAAATAAGAATAATGTTGATTTTTTCAAAATTTGAATTTTGAGAAGATTACGCTATAAAAAATTGTCTGGAATTTCTGATGAAAAAAAATATTTTAGTTTTTTCAATTGTTTTTCTCTCTGTTGCGCTTGTTTTTTCACAGGTCAGCGTAAACCCACGGGAAGAATTCTATTCAGATGCTGTCAGCTGGTATCAGAAAGGTTATGTGGAACGACTTCCTCAGCTAAAGCCTTATCCATTGAATATTGTAAAAAATATGCTTGAGAATGTGATTCAAAATGGCGAGCCTGCGGAGCAGGAAAGGGCCTCTGAATATTTTAGTGAATTCTTTGGAAAACCTTGGCGGCTTCAAACTTCTGGCGGTTATTACGGAAAAATCTATTCGCTTGAAAATACAGAAAACAAGGATGCTGACCGTTTTGACAATTTTCATCAGGCGGCTGGCGACCTGAATTTTTCTTCTGATATTTTATTGAAAGATTTTTTTGGATTCGGTTTTTCTGCGGAGCTGCAGGGACAGAGTTCGTATATAAATTCTTCAGATGTGCTTCCGCGTTATATGACAAATTCAAGATTGTCTGTGATTGAGCCTTTTGATTTTAATGCGGGCGACATTGATTTGCTGATGGATTTGTCAGGAAATATTTCAGTCGGAAACAGCGCTTTGTACGGAACTTTTGGGTTCAATTCGCTTGGTTATGGGCTTTTTCCTGAAGATAATCTGATTCTTTCTCCAAATTCAAAGCAGATTCTGAACGCTACGTTTAACTACGAGGGAAAATCATTTCAGTATGCGCAAGTTTTTGGTGTGACTGGTGCTTCATATAAATTCAAGGGAAACGAATCTGATTTTTCTTTTGATAAATTTTTTGCTTTTCATTCTGTGAATGTTCCTTTTTTGAATGGAAAACTGAACATTTCGTATTTTGAGGGCGCAGTTTTTGGCGGACAGTTCAATCCTTCGTTTCTTACGCCTGTCCCGTGGGCAATAGTTTCTCTTGCGGATGGAAATTCCGAGTCAGTTTTTGCCGGCACAAAAATAGAAGTAAAACCGATGCAGTGCCTTACATGGAATACAGAATTCCTGCTGAGTGATTTGCAGGTAAAGAATTTTATCAAGTTAAAATGGAATGATGCCGCAATCCGCACAGCGTTAAAAACAGGCTTTACTTACACGCCGTTGGATTCAATCGCAAGCCTGATTTCTGTTGATTACACTCTTGTTACGCCTTACACTTTTAATGTATACGACACGGTTGACAAAAAGTACAATTACCGCACTTATTCAAACTATGGCACACCGATTGGAACAGATTTGCTTCCTAATTCAGACCGCGTTTCAATGACTTTGAATTTTAAACCCACAAAGAATTTAAAGATTTCGACTATTTCTGCATATTCAAGACACGGAAACCAGTATGAGGATTGGGATTACGAGGATATCATCTTGCTGGACGGAACTACGGAAACAGGCACAACTTTAGCTCAAAATTCGCAGAATCTTGATTCAGCCAAAGACCAGACAGGATTTCTTATTCAGGATGACTTGATGTATACAATGCAGGCTGGAATTGATATTGAATACACTTTTTATTCAAAGAAATCTTCCTCGGTTTCATTTGGCTTTGGCTACACGTTTGAATTCATAAAGAATGATGGCGTAGACGATGGAATTTACACAGGAAATTATACAAATTTGAAATATTCAACGGATGAAGAAAAGAAGGCCACAGAAGATTATCTGGACAACGAAAAATTAAAATGGCAAAATCATCTTCATAATTCATATAACCACTATTTTAGGGCAGGAGTAAAAATCAGTTTTTAATGGCAAACAGGAAATTTTTATTTCTATATTTAAATACGGGCGCCGGGCATAAATCTGCCGCAAAGGTGCTTGCAAACTCAATGAAGCAAATTGATCCGGATGTTGAAATCAAGATGGAAAACGGATATAGCCGGCACGGACTTGGTCATCTTATTTTTGAAAAAGGATACAATTATTCGTTGAATTTTATCCATGGCCTTTTTCCTCTTGTTTACGATTTAGGGCAGCACAGATGGCTTCAGAGTCTTTTGAACTACATAATCGGGCCGGAAGCTCGCCATCATCTTAGGAAAATGATTTTAAGGGAACATCCGACTGATATTGTCTGTTTTCATTTTGGTGTCACTCCGTTTGTAAAAGATGTTTTAAGAAACATTCCGTGGAATATAAATTTCACAGTCATTGTTACAGATCCTTTTACAGTGCCACACTGCTGGTTTTATGAAAAAACTCTGAATTATATGGTTTATTCACAGGAAGCAAAGCAGATTGGCGTAAAGGAATGTGGTGTCCCTGCTGAAAATATTACAGTGATTCCATTTTTGATGAATGAAAAATTCAGGAATCATAGCCAAAATAAGGATGAAATCCGGCTTTTAAAGATAAAACACGGTTTTGACCCTGAAAAAAAGGTTCTTCTTCTTGTCGGTGGAGGAGAAGGGCTTCCTGGAGCTACAGAAATTGTGAATCAGTGCATTCTTCATAAGTCAAATTTTGCCACGGCGATTATATGCGGAAGAGATATTGTAAAAAAAAGAAATATGACGCTTTTGCGGATTGCACATCCAAAATTGGATTTGCATGTCTTTGGTTTTGTTGACTATTTTGATGAGCTTGTGAAAATCTGCGACTGTGCTGTAATAAAAGCTGGTCCTGCAACTTTGATGGAAGTGCTTTCTTTTAGAAAACCGGTTATTATCAGTCGCTACATCCATAATCAGGAACTTGGAAATATGCGTTTTGCGGTAAAAAACAATGTTGGTTATTTTATTCAGAATGCAAGAAAAATCTATAAGAAAATCAATGAAATTCTGAATGATGAGAATTTTTCTTCTGATATGCAGAAGAATTTTGACAGCATCAGCATTGATACTGATGCGTCAAAAGTTGCGGCTAAATTTCTTTCCCCAGTTCGAAACGCTTGATTTCCCGCTTCTCGTAGGATTCCTTGATTAAAGCTTCCGCGTCAAGTTCATTGTAAATACGTTCTGCGTCTTCAATTCGTCCGCGTAAAACTGGATGTTTTGGACTGAATAAAACACAGCAGTCTTCATATGGAAGAATTGACGTGTTGTATGTGCCGATAAATTCCGCGGTCTGCATAATTTCTTCTTTGTCCAGACCAACAAGAGGTCTTAGCAAAGGAAATTCTGCAAAATGCTCAGTGATATTCATGTTTTCAATTGTCTGGCTTGCGACCTGTCCAAGGCTTTCTCCGGTAACAATGCAGTCTGCCTCAATCCGTTTTGCAAGCATATTTGCAACTTTCATCATACAGACACGAAGCATAAGCGTTGACCATTCCTCTGGCGCTTTCTGTTTTATTTTCATCTGGACATCAGTGAACGGAATTATGTTCAGATATGTTTTTAGCCCGAACTGCGAAAGTTTTGAGGCAAGTTCCTCTACTTTTTTTTGCGCCTCAATAGAAGTATAAGGGTAGGAATGGAAGTAAACGCACTCGATTTTCATTCCTCGGCGCATCATTCTGTAGCCAGCTACCGGCGAGTCAATTCCTCCTGAAAGCAGCAAAAGCCCAAGCCCGCTGCAACCTGCCGGAAGTCCGCGGTTTCCTTTTTTTGCATCGCTGTAGACAAAAGTTCGTTCCCTGACTTCAACAAAAATTCTTATGTCCGGGTTATGTACATCGACTTCCAGAAAATCATCATCACAGACGGCCGCTCCACATTCACAGTTGATTTCAAATGAGTTAAATGGAAAACGCTTGTCTCCACGTCGTGCCTCAATTTTAAATGTCTTTATTTTTGGATTTTGCGCTTTTTCATCCTCTGCGATTTTTCGTACGCATTTTTTTATTTCATTCAGAGCGTTTTCGCAGGTAAGAGTTTTTGCCCAGCCCGTAATTCCCAGCAGATGACTTAATGTTTCTTCAACAGTGGCAGAATCTTTTTCCTCGCAGTCAATGTAAAGTCTTCCTGCATGGCATTGAACATTTAGATTCAGGCCTTTTAAATATGTTTTTGTGTTTGTGTAAAGCAACTTTTCAAAAGTTTTTAGATTTGAGCCTTTTAGCATAAGCTCGCCGATTTTTGCAAGATACGTAATCATATTCTAAAAAGTTTACTGTTTTTCAAAAGCCGTGAAAAGTGATTTTTATGCCCGGAAGTTATTTTTGTGTGTCGCCCGGGCGCGGTCCGAAATTCCTCTGTCTTTTACGGACTTCTTCTATTATTTTGTTGCCTTTTTCAAGTTGATTTATAAGATTCCAGTGCCAGTCAAGTTCTTTTTCCGGAAAAAGCGGTGCTGGATCTTTTTTACGCCTTGAATTTGCCTGTCTTACAATTTCCATAAGATTTTCAGCAGAATTTTCTCCTTCAACCCTTGAAATAAACGGAGCTCCTAGCGCAAGAATTTTTCCGCTTTCATCCATTTTGTATTCAAAAGGAAAATCCGCATATTTTTCAACATTCCTGATATTGCTGCCTTTTCCGCTGACGCAGGTATAATTTGTTCCTGCTGAAAAAATCTGTTTGTCGATTGTGAAAAGCGTGCTGTTGTCCGCAAAAACAGCTTTTGAATCTTCGTGAAGCATTTTTGTGCTCCAGAATCTAAGCTGGTACGCTCCATTTTCTGTTATATACCATGAAATTATGTTTTCTTTGCTGTTTCTTGGATTTATTCTGATTGAATTTCCGCTGTTTATGCCTTTCCAATAGCCGTTCAAAGGATTTTTTTCATTGGTTTCCGAATCGGGTTCAGATTTCACAAGAAAATCCAGATAAATTTTGTTCTCAACCAGTGCAACTGGAATTGTTGATTTTGTCTTTTCATCAATAAAAATAGTCATTTCCCAGACATCTGCGCTGTTTTCAATCTGTTCAAAACTTACTTTATAGTCGTGTGCAGTTTTTTGTGTTGCCGCGTTTCTTTTTCGTTCCTGGATATTTGAAAATTCATTTGGTTCAACAGCCCGGTCGTAATACCAGCCATAATATTCCTTTAAAATGATTGAAATTTCATCTTTTCCGCCCAAAAAAATAATTCTGTCGTTTCCTGACCAGATTCCTTTCAGTTGTTCTGGAATTTCAGAAAAAATTGCCTCTGCGGCAAAAAAAAATAAAAAAAATAAAAAGAATTTTTTTAGTTTCATATTTATAAAATAATCGGAAAAAAAAATAAGTTAGTTTATGCTAACTACTTGAATAAAAATAAATTTTCTTATATAAATAAGTTAGTCTTAGCTAACTAAAATTTAAGAGGAATTTCTGATGAGTTTTGAGCAAGTTTTAATAAAATGTGGTGCGCCTGCGTTCTGCGGAATAAAACCAGCAAACTTGTTTTCCATAAATACAGAATCTTATGGAAAGGAATTTGAAAAACTTGCAGGACTTTCGACTTTTTTTTCTGCGGCAGGAATTTTTATTGTTCCGATTCAAAAGACAGAAAAAAGAATTCTTTTGTTTGTCTACAATAAAAAACTTCTTCAGCAAAAATGTGAAAAAAAAGAAGCTCTCTTGTATCTGGGGGAAAAAAATTATCCGGTCGAAAAGGGGTTTGACTCAATTCTGCTGGAACTTATTTCCCGGCTTCTTGTGGATGGAAATTTTCCGCATGAAGTTGGATTTTTTCTTGGCTATCCGTTGGAGGATGTTGTCCAGTTTGAACTGAATAATGGCTCTGGGTTCAAATTCTGTGGAGACTGGAAAGTCTACAATAATATTGAGTCAGCGTTGGTTCTGATGAACGAGTATGAAAACTGCCGGATTTATTGTTCAGCTCAGCTTGAAAAAGGACTTGATATTCCTCAGGCTGCAAAAAACTATAAAATTTATAAAAATAATTCAAATATTTGAGGTAAAAAAATGAAAAAAGCGATTATTTATTCAACAACAACCGGAAATACCGAAGCAATGGCGAATGCCGTAAAAAAAGGCGCGGAAGCTTCCGGAGCGGAAGTTTATTTTTCGACTGCGGATGCCGCTGATTCTTCTGAAGTTCTTTCAAGCGATGTTATAATTCTTGGAAGCCCTGCGATGGGTGCCGAGGAAGTTGAGGAATCAATGGAAAATTTTTACAGCTCAATCGAGCCGAAAATTTCCGGAAAGAAAATTGCTCTTTTTGGTTCTTACGACTGGGGAGACGGTGAATGGCTTCGTTTATGGCGAGACAGAATTGTTTCCGCCGGAGCTACTGTAATCAATGGAGACGGTCTTGCCGGCCATCTTTTCCCTGATGAAGAAACATGCGCCGCCTGTGAAAAACTTGGCAAAGAAGCATAATCAATTTGAATTTATTGGACTGCAAGTCATAAATTATAAAAAGTAAACCCGACTTTTGCGCAGGATTTAAGCGAATCGTTCTCCTTAAAAAAAAGCTTGAATCCTGTGTTTTTTTTAACTAATTTTGCATAAGGGAGGTCGTTTTGATAAATATTTTTTACATCCTGATAATTCCATTCCTTGGAACTACGCTTGGAGCGGCTGTTGTTTTTTTTATGAAAAATGAACTGAACAAAAGCCTTCAGAAACTTTTGCTTGGTTTTGCTTCCGGCGTTATGGTCGCGGCTTCCGTATGGTCGCTGATAATTCCTGCGATTTCTCAAAGCCGTGCAATGGGTCGGTTCGCTTTTATTCCTGCGGCTGTAGGAATTCTTTTTGGAATGGCATTTCTTTACACTCTTGATATGGTTGTTCCGCATCTTCATCTGGATGCTCAGCGTGCCGATGGACCAGCTTCAAAATTCAAGAGAACTACAATGCTTTGCCTTGCTGTGACGTTGCATAATATTCCTGAAGGAATGGCTGTCGGCGTTGTTGCGGCAGGATTTCTTTCAAATTCTGTTGAGGTCAGTTTTGCCGCGGCATTTGCGCTTTCAGTCGGGATTGCGATTCAAAATTTTCCTGAAGGTGCAATAATCAGTCTGCCTTTAAAATCTGAAGTAAACGGAAAGCTGAAATCCTTTGTGTACGGAACTCTTTCTGGCGTAGTTGAGCCAATTGCCGGCTTTTTTACGATACTTATTTCAAGTTTTATCCAGGGAATTCTACCGTATCTTTTGGCATTTGCGGCTGGTGCAATGCTTTTTGTTGTTGTGGAGGAGCTTATTCCTGAGGCGAGCGAAGGTGAACATTCAAACAATGGGACAATCGGATTTGGGCTTGGCTTTATTCTTATGATGGTTTTGGATGTCGCTTTGGGTTGAGCTTTCATGAAGTTCAAGAATGCTCATTTCAAAAATAGAATTGACATTTTTATATAGTTAGTCTATGCTAACTATAAAAGTTGATTTTTTTTCATACTTTAAAATTTCAGGAGGTGGCCTATGGACGAGAAATTTAATCAGATTGTGGGTGCATTCAAAATGAAAGGATGCCGGATTACTGAGCAGCGCAAGCAGCTGGTTTATATAATCTTAAAAAATCCCGGATGTTCGTGCAAGGAACTTTATTATCTTGCGCGCACAAAAGATGGGGAAATCGGAAGGGCAACTGTTTACCGCACAGTTCACTTTCTGGAAGACTTGGGATTTGTAAAAAAAGACAATGTTGTGATTTGCTAGCATGATTTTTAGGCAGGGTGAAAAGCCCTGCATTTTTGTTTGAATTTAATTCATCTGCAAAAAAAATGCTGAAAAATTGTTGAAAAGTAGAATAATTGTTTGATTTGCGTTATAATTTTTTCCTATATACGATTTTTTTATTCAAGGAATTTATAGAATATGTATAAACCAGTCAATCCAAAAGCAGATTTTCCAAAGCAGGAAGAAGAAATCCTGAAATTTTGGAAAGAAGACGATACTTTTAAAAAATCAGTTAGCCAGCGGGAAGGGGCAGAGGAATATGTTTTCTTTGATGGTCCTCCTTTTGCCACAGGACTTCCTCATTTTGGGCATTTTATTCCTTCAACAATCAAAGATATTATTCCGCGCTACCAGACAATGAAGGGCAAGAAAGTTGAGCGTCGCTTTGGTTGGGACTGCCACGGACTTCCTGTTGAAAATCTTATTGAAAAGGAGCTTGGCATAAATTCCAAGCATGAAATCGAGGCTTACGGAGTTGCAAATTTCAACGAAAAATGCAAGGCTTCGGTTCTAAAATATACTTCAGAATGGCGCCAGACAATTACCAGGATGGGACGCTGGGTTGATTTTGACCACGACTACAAGACAATGAATCCTGATTACATGGAATCAATCTGGTGGGTTGCAAAATCCTTGTGGGACAAAGGTCTTATCTATGAAGGAAAATATATTCTTCCGTACTGTCCGCGCTGTTCAACAGTTCTTTCAACTCATGAGCTTGCCCAGGGATACAAAGAAAAGCAGGATCCTGCTGTAACAATCCGTTTCAAGGTTACAAAAGCTCCACAAGCAATAAAAGATGCTGAAATGACAAACGGAAAAACTTATTTCCTTGCCTGGACAACAACTCCTTGGACATTGCCTTCAAACCTTGGTCTTTGTATGGGTCCGAAAATTGAATATGTAAAAATTCTCGACAAGGAATCAGGCGATTATTACATTCTGGCAAAAAGCAGGCTTTCTGCATATTACAAGAATGAAGCCGACTATGAAATCATTTATGAAAAACTTGGAACAGAATTTCTGGGCGCAGAATATGAGCCTTTGTTCCCATATTTTGAATATTTGAAAGATCCTGAAAAATGCTCGGAAGAAACCCATCAGCCATGCGAAAAAGGTGCATTCCGCCTTTTTAATGCGGATTATGTTTCCACAGAAGACGGTACAGGCATCGTTCATATTGCTCCGGCTTTTGGTGAGGAAGACAACAAGGTTTTTGCAGGAACTGGAGTTCCGAATGTTGAGCCAATGGATGCGGAATGTAAGTTTACAAAAGAAGTTTCTGATTACGCAGGACGTTTTGTAAAAGATTGCGATAAAGATATTATGGACCGCCTTAAAAAAGAAGGAAAACTTGTTAAGCGCGACACAGTTGTTCACCAGTATCCGCATTGCTGGCGTTGTGGCTCACCATTGATTTACCGTGGAATCGGTTCCTGGTTTGTAAAAGTTGCAGATCATCACGAACAGCTTTTAAAGGCAAACAGTCAGATAAAATGGCAGCCGGCTCATATAAAGGAAGGCCGTTTTGGAAAGTGGCTTGCAGGTGCTCGTGACTGGGCTGTAAGCCGCAACCGTTACTGGGGAAATCCAATTCCAATCTGGAAGTGCGATAACCCTGACTGTAAAAATAAGCTTTGCGTTGGAAGTCGCGATGAACTAAAAAAACTTTCTGGTGTTTACCCGGACGATTTGCACAAGCAGTTCGTTGATAAAATCACAATTCCTTGCGAAAAGTGCGGTGGTACAATGCGCAGAATTCCGGAAGTCTTTGACTGCTGGTTTGAGTCTGGAAGCATGCCTTATGCGCAGCAGCATTATCCTTTTGAAAACAAAGAATACTTTGAAAAACATTTCCCGGCAGATTTCATTTCGGAAGGTTTGGATCAGACACGCGGATGGTTCTATACTTTAACAGTTCTTGCTTCTCATCTTTTTGATAAGCCAGCTTTCCAGAATTGTATTGTAAACGGACTTGTTCTTGCTTCTGACGGACGAAAAATGTCAAAATCGCTCCGAAATTACACCGATCCTGTTGAGGCAATCAATAAATTCGGTGCGGATGCCCTTCGCCTTTTCCTTATCCATTCTGCAGTTGTAAAGGCTGATGACCTTCGCTACAGCGATGAGGGCGTTCGCGATGTAATCAAAAATATTATTCTTCCGCTTTGGAACTCATACAGTTTCTTTGTTACTTACGCGAATATCGATAAAATTCAGCCTACAGGTCATCTGTTCGATGAAAAACTTCCTTCAAATCCGCTTGATGCATGGCTTTTGTCAATTACGCAGAAACTTATAAAAGATGTTACAGCCGGACTTGATGACTACGATTTGAGCGGTGCGGTTGATCCTATTGTTAAATTCATTGATGAAATGAACAACTGGTACATCCGCCGTTCACGCCGCCGCTTCTGGAAGTCAGAAAATGATGCGGACAAAAAAGAGGCATACGAGGCTCTTTACATTGCCTTGAAGACATTCAGTCTGGTTGCGTCTCCGTTTATTCCGTTTATCACAGAGCAAATCTGGCAGAATTTACGGACTTCAGAAGACAAGGAATCTGTTCACCTTTGTGATTATCCGCTTTACAATGAAAAATGGCGCAACGAGGAGCTTGAATTCAAGATGGCGACTGTTCAAAAGGCAGTTTCTATGGGACGCTCTTTAAGAAATACATTCAATCTTAAGAATCGCCAGCCGCTTGCTTCTGTCGCTTTGGTTACCCGCAACGAGAATGAAAAACGTGTCCTTGCTGAAATGGAAGATTCTATCCGCGAGGAACTGAACGTTAAAAAGGTTGAATTCCACGACCGCGAGGATGAGCTTGTTGAATACAAATGCAAGGCAAACTTCAAGGTTTTAGGAAAAGAGCTTGGCCAAAAGATGAAAAAAGCTGCTTCAATAATCCAGGAACTTACATCAGAGCAGATTCAGTCTATTTTGGAAGGAACAAATCTTTCTATTGATGTTGATGGAACTTCTGTTGAACTTAATGCTGACAAAATTCTTGTTGAACGTCTTGAAAAAGATGGCTTGAAAGTTTTGAATGAAGGAACTTTGACAGTCGGACTTGATTCAAAAATTACAGATGAGCTCAAAAAAGAAGGCTATGTCCGCGATTTGGTTCGTGGAATCCAGAATCTGCGCAAGGAATCAGGATTTGAGGTTACAGACCGAATCAATCTTGCTGTTTCCGGCGATGATGAGTTGAAAGCTTCTTTTGAAATGTTCAAGGATTTTATTTCATCAGAGACACTTGCTTCTTCAGCAGAGTTTGTCGATTCTCTTTCAAATGGAACAGAAGTAGAGGCTGATGACAAAAAATGGAGAATTTCTATTGATAAAGCGTAGTAAATGGCTTTATGTGATGCTTGGGGCTTTCGTTCTGATTGCCTCAGGCATTTCACTTGCCTGTAAATCAACACCTTCTGTAAGCGAGGTTGATCCGCTTGATCTTCTTGATTCAAGGAGCGCATTTTATATCCGGATTCCAAAAGATGTTGATTCAAAACTGATTTCCCGGATGCTTCAGAATAACCTTGACGGGCTTTCTGACGCCGATGCCCAAAAAGTTGCCGAGCGGATTGATACGGTTTACCTTGGACTGAAAAAATCAAAGAGAAATGTTGATTTCCAGATTTCGTCGTTGTGCAGTTTTCCTAAAATTGCTATTGCCTCCGTTTTTTCCAAAAAAAATGGATGGACTTCCGACAAACTGATTCTGGAAGATGCTGAAAAAAAGAATATTTCTTATTCAATCTACAATAATTCTGGAATTCTTGCGGCTTTTCCATCAGAAAATATTGCGCTTATTGGGAACTCTGTTCCATCAATGGTAGAGCGTTACCACAATATTTCCCAAAAAATTGAATTTGAAGATGATTCTTTGCTTGATGAAAATATTCGTGGCTGGCTTTCGTATGAAAACGGTCTGCATGATGAGCAGATTCGTTTTTATGCTTCAAAACCTCAGTCTTTTCTTACAACATTGATTGGCGCGAATCTTAATTTTAAGCTGATTTATGTGAAAGGTTTTCTTGTGAACGATCTGAAAAATGAAAATCAATACGTTTCAGAGCTGGAATTTGAATTCCGTGATCCTCGCGTTGTTGTGGCGGCTCAGGCTATGCTGGAAGTTGCTTTCGGACTTACAGATTCAAGTGTAATAAGAACGTCCGATACTCATCTTGTTGTTTCTGGAATAAGGATAAATAAAAATCAGCTTTATAAAATTCTTGTAATTTAAGTGAAATAATCAACGATGAAAAAAATATTGCTTTTGTTGTTTCCATTGCTTTTGTTCTCTTGTGCGTCGTTTCATGTTCCTGTGCCTGGCGAAACTGTTACGAAAAAAAACAATATTTTCGCCGAATATATGAACATCGCCGATGCCTATAACGATTTGGGAAAATACGATAAAGCGATAATTTATTATAAGATGGCAAAATCTAATAAAACTTTGCGCTGGAGCGCGAATTATAAGCTTGCCCATGCGTATGCAATGAATAAAAATTGGGACGAAGCGCTGAAACTTTATCTTGAATTGTATAAACGCGATCCTGAAAATACGTCGATACAAATGTCTGTTGCATATATTTATGCAATGAACGGAAAACTTTCTTCAGCGGAAAATATTTATGCTTCTTTGGTTGAAAAAAATCCCGAGAATGTCGATGTCCTTGTGAATTATATAAACGTTCTTTTTGCGATGGAAAAATATGACGATGTGGAAAAAAATCTTGCAGCTTTAAAAGAAAAATTCAAGGACAACACAAATATTTCTTCCTTTGAAAAGAAACTTGAAGAAATTAATTCTGCGGATGATGAAACCGATAACGAGTCTGACGCTGCTGTTGAAACTGAACAAAGCCCGGAAGCTGAAAATCCTGAAAAAAAATAAGTTTATTTTCTGTTTTGCAGGATTTTCAGCTTTTTTTTGCAGATTTTATTTTAGTTATTTTCCTGATTTTTAGAATTTTCCATAAGCTCACGGTATTTTTCAATATCAACATGGAATCCGACAATTTTTGAATCAGGCTCGCTATTTGCGTGGTTCAACGCTTCCTCTGCTTCTGCAAGCAGTCTGTCTGCGGTAATGTTTCGTATTGAGCGGCTGGAAATTCCAATTGTAAGATTTGGCTCTTCAAAAATAGTCCTTATATTGTTCTCAATCAGCGCAGCTTTGTCTTCCGCTTCGTCGATATTTGTATTTTCCTTTAAAAGCGCGAACGTATTTTCTTTGTAATTGAAAACATTTTCTTTTCCGTAATTGTCGATAAGAAATTTTTCGATGTCCGCAAAATGTGCTGAATCTTTTATTTCGAGCAGCAAAACAGAAAAATCCTGTTCGTTGGAAGCAGCTTTTGTGAGTTCAAAATTTATTCTTTCCTTTAAGCTGTATTGATTTTCTGCAGAATTTTGCGCGTTCTGCATGACTTTGTGCTCATTGTAGAAAGCGTCGCTTGGAATTTCTTCTGAGTCATCAGTGTTTTCAGCTTTTTCGTTTTGTTCAGAATTTTCTGTTTTTGTTTCAGTTTCGGAAATCTGCTCTTCTTGTGGAATTTCTATTTCTTCCTGAAAATTCTCATTTTCTTCAATATTTTCTGTTTTTTCCGCAGGCTCCGGTTCTGTTGTAATTTCTGGAATCTCATTTTCTTCTTTTTCAGTGGGATTTTGATCAGAAATTTCTTCTATATTTTCAATGGAGAATTCTTCTTCTGAATTTTGTTTATTATTCCCAGGTTCTGCTTCATCATCATTTGCAGTTTTTTTTGTTTTTACGGTGACAAAAATCAACATTCCGATTGTTACCAATGTTGCGACCAAGATTGTTATGAAACTATTTCTTGCGGCGCTATAAATTGTATTCGGACGCAAAATATATACCGCAATTTTCAGTTCGTAAGTGTCTTCGTTGGAAACAATAGTCTTGTAAAAAACTTTTACGAGTTTTGAATTTATAACCTGCGAACTGGTCTGTTCGTCTGGAAATGCAACCAGCGTCTTGTTGTTTTTTGAATATTTTGCAGAAAGAATTCCATTTTGCCCAGAAAACATTTCAGCATTTATCTGTTCCGGTGAATTTTCTGCAAGTGTTGAAATTTCCTTGAATATTTTTTCGGAGCGGGAAATTCCTTTTTTGTAATCTGTATGAATTGTGTTAAAAAAATAAAAGATTGCGCCTGCAAAAACTAGTAAAATAAAAATTGAAAAAAAGTTGATTCCGTTGTGTTTCATATCTCTAAATTATATCTTAGTATAAAGTTGAGTGCAAGTTTTGTGTATTCATTAAACGGAATGTTTTGCGCATTTTTTGTATTGTTTTTAAGCCACGAAATATATGGCAGAAGCGCGGTTTCAACTTGAGTGGAATTTTCCATGTTTTTAAGCTGCCGGAAAAAAAATTTTGTGTCGAACGGCATGTTTTTCACTTCTTTTTTTTCTTTGCTGAAATTTCTGATTTTGTAGGAATTGTCATATTTTTCAATTCTGCAGGCATTTTTTTTGCACCACAAGAAAAGATTTTCCTCGTAGAATTTTAATGTTCCGGTTGTTTTTTTGTTTTTTGAAACGTTTATGAGTTCTGTCCTGAACATTAATTTTGAAAATTCTTTTTCTGCGGAAGAAATTCTTGTTCCTTTTGAATAATTTATTCTGTCAAGATAAGTTCCTTTTGCGTACGCTTTGTTGTTCAGATAGCCAAAATCTGCACCAAAAATTTCTATATCCGCAAAGCCCGCGTTTTTTGCAAAATCCAGCGCCGCGATTGTTACAGTTCCAGATGTGGAGTCGGTCTGAAAAAATGCGTTTTTATCGGACAGAGACAAAATCTGCTCAAAAGGGTGGGACGAAACCGTGAACAAAAAGTTTTCCGTGTGTTTTCTTACTTTTTTTACAGCCGAATGGTTTGCCATAAGCTCAAAGATGAACAGAGTTTTTGGATTTATTTTGCCAGTGAAATGGGAATAAGAAATCATCTGTCCGTCAATTGAAATTACCGCATCTGAAAAAATATTTTCGGCGCTCAAGGTTTTGAACGCAGTGTCAGTTGCAAGAATGTAATATTTTCCGCGATTTTTTTTGATGAATTCAATTTTTTCATCCAATGATGGGCCTGCCGCGCAGATTAAGCAGATTTTTTCTTCTGGAATAATGAATTTTTTTTCGCTGTTGGCAAATTTCAAGTTATTTAAAATATTTGTCTGCCAGATTTTCCCAAAATGCGCCTGAACCGAAAAATCTGCGGAAATTTTTTCAAGCGCTGAATTGATTTTTTTTAAAAAAAGATTTTTGTTTATTTGAAGGAGCCAGCTGTTAATTGCAAAAACTGAAAAAGTTGAATATTTTGCAGGCAGATAGAATTTCTGCAGATTTTCTTCAAGATTTTCCAATGTGCAAATTTTTGTATTTTTATTGAAAACATTTTTTGTGCCGGAAATTGATTCCAGAAATTCAATGTCGTTTTCTGAATTTTCCACAACGAGAATGAAAGCCTCTGGAAATTTATTCTGAAGTTCTTTTACGTGAAATGCCGCACCAAGCCCTGTAACAAGAAAAAAATCGCTTTTTTCCGTGTTTTGAACAAGCTGGCACGCTTCTCGCTCTGGGTTATATTTTGAGTGAAATGATTTTCCATCCGCAAAAACCGGAATTTTTGCGCCATTTTTTGCTTTTATGATTTCTTTGTATATCATTTTATTAAATTTTCAATTTTCTTTATGAATTTTTTGTTTTTTATGCAAATTTCTTCACGAATTTGTTCTCTATCATTATCGCTGTTTTTGTTTTTTAACGCAAACGTTTCCGCAGAAAAAAACTCCTCTGTCCATTCTTCTGATTTTGATTTTTCTTCTATAAAATTGCGTATCTTTTCCAGAAAATATTTTTTTTCAATGTTGATTTTTTTTATTTTTTCAGCTTTTTTTTCAGTTTTTGTCTCGGTTTTGCGGAAAAAATCAAGATTCACGTCTTTTATTGTGTTCAGGTTATTTCTGAATGGAAAATTTTTGGAAAGCCTGAAAACTCTGCCGAAAAAATTCCGATTTCCGTCAGAAAACCAGTTTTCATAAATCTTTAGTGAACCGGAATTGAATTCTGATTTTACTGCGCGAAGTTCGCTTCCAGAAATTTTGTTGTCATTTTTTGCATTGAAAATTTCCAGCGCATTAGGCATTGTGTGCTGAAAACCTTTTGCGCTGTGTAAATCCAATCCGCAGACATAAATGTTTTTTTCCGTCAGTTTTAAGGCAAGCGAAACAGCTGTTCCAGAAACTGTTCCGTTCCGCTCTGCCGGGGCAAATTGAAGATTCATGTTGTCCAGAAGTTTTTTTGAAAATCCGTCGCAATATTCCAGGATTATAATCGGATTTTTTTTCAGCAAAAAAGCGGGGCAGGCAGCTTCTATAGCCAGTGCAATAGGAATTTCTGGAAAATTTTTTAACGCCTCAAGATGTTTTTTTGCCCAGAATCCTCCATCAGTTGAAATCACAAAATCTGGAATTATTTTGTTTTCCAAAAGTACAGCGGTTGCCGAAGAAACGCATACAAGAAAAAATTTGCTGCGCTCATCTTTTAGAAAAGGAAGGCAATTTTCAAGGCTTCTCCCGCTTGCCGCAACCACAACCGGAAGATTCGTTTTGTTTAATTTATAGAAATTTTCTGTAAAAACAAGATTTTTTATTGAATTCAAAAACCAGCGTTTTGAAAAATAACTGTTTGTAAAAAGACTCGCCCTTGAGTATTCCACCGCGGATTTTATTCCATTCCAGACTTTTCTATTTATTTCCGGAAATGCGTTTGCGGCAGGAAGCCACTGCAAAAATGCGCTGCAAAGAAGATTTTTTTCGCCGATTTTTGTTATAAGTTCTGAAGAGATTTTCTCAGAGAGATTTTTGGCTTGATTTTCGTTTGTTGCATAAATCACACAGTCAAATCCTGAGTTAAAAGAGTCAAAATTATGTGAATATCTTATTGCGGCAAGTTTTGCTTCTGGAAATTTTTTTTTGATTTTTTGTACGATGTAAGAAATGCAAGGTTCTGTTATCAGAATGAACGAAGGATTTTTCGGAAATTCAATATTTTCTGCAAAAATTTCGGCTTCTTTAACTGGATTATATTTTGAATGAAGAAATTTGCCCTCAAAAGAGCAGGTCAGCGAGCCGTTTTTTGCATTTTCAAAAACAATTTCATTCATATTCGTAAAATTTTTTCTTAATTAAGATAAAAATAGGCTGCCAGAATTTTCGTGAAAAGAAAATTCCGGCAGCCTTAAAAAATTTTTAGCTTTTATTTTGCAAGTCCAAGCTCAGAAAACAATTTCTTGTAAGTTGTGAACTGTTCAGATTTTGCGAATTCCATGATTTTATCTTCCGGAAGATTTTCAAGAAGCTGATCCATGTAAAGAAGAACGGATTTTACATCATTCTTCAGGTCTTCAGGAAGCTGTTTTGTATCATGATTTGGCTCTGACGTTTCAGTTTCAGCTGTGTTTTCTGCAAGAGAAGTTAATTCTTCTGGCTTTACTGTTTCTGCAAGCTCAGGTTCTTCGCTTTCTGCTGCAATTTCCGGTTCAATTTCAGAAATTTCTTCTGCCGTAGCAACATCCGCCGGCTCTGCTTCTTCAGTTTTTTCTTCGTCAGAATTTGTTTTATCTTCATTCAGATAATCAATGTTCTCTGCAGAGATACTTTCTGAAACTTTTGGATCTTCCGCGATAAAATCTTCGTAAATTTTATTTTCTTCATCAGAAGGAGTAGAATCTGGCTCTTCTGTGTTTTTTGCTTCTTCCGGCTCAACAGATTCTGCATCTTCGATTTTTTCTTCTGTTTTTTCCGGCATTTCTGGAGCAAGAGTTTCTTTTTCGTCAACAGAATTTATCAAGTCAGAATTTGAAGATTCCACAAGAATATCATCGAGCGGTTTTTCAACATCATCAGCAAGTTCGTCAACTTTTGGAATAGAAATTTCTTCTTCCATATTTTTCATGTTGATTTCGTCAAGATTCGGTTCTTCAAGCTTTTCTTCGTCAGAATTCATTGAAAGTCCAGAATCAGGCTCTTCTTCAAGGGAATTTGTTTCTTCCATTGTTCCGAACGGAGATTCCTCGTTGAAATCTTCAGGTGTCTCGTTTTTTTCTTCTGCCGCAGGATGAATTTCAGTATTTTCTTCTGTTGCTAGAATTTCTGTTTCTGGCGCGATTTCTTCTGCATCTGGAATTTCAACATTTTCTTCCTGTGCGGTTTCTGTGTTTTCCACTGGAAGAATTGTCTCTGGCTCATCTTTTGATTCAGTCGGTTCTGCGGTTTCTTCCGCTTCCGGATTTGCGGCCTGTTCTTCTGCCAGTTCTTCCGGAGTTTCAATATTATCTTGGTCTGAAATTTCCTCACCGGATTCTGAGATGTCGGCTGTATTCATTATATTTGAAAGCTCGTCGCCGGAAAGAGCGATTGTCTCGTCATTATCGTTTCCATCAAAAAATCCTGTGTTTTCCTGCTCGGGATTCCCCGAAGGAATCTCTGCTTCTGGAATTTCAGGCACGGCTTCAGGTTGTTCTGTTGCTTTTGCCTCTGGGTGGATTTCGTTTTTGCTTTCCTTGATTGTCTGGAATTCATCCCGGAGTGAATTTATCTGGTTTTTAAGGCCGGAAAGTTCCTGCATGATCATGTCAAGCATTGAAGAGTCAACTTTAACGCTGTTTTTATCTTCTGCAGGTGTTTCTGTTTTTGGTTCAGAAGTTATTACTTCTTCTGCTTTTGGAGCTTCTTTTACGCTGTCGTCATCGGTGATTGCAATGTCATAGTCAACAACTTTTTTCTTTGAGGCATGGACATCCTGTTTTACTGGAGTTTCTCCAGCGTCGCTGTCAATTCCGAAGTCTGAAAGGTCAACTTCTTCGCTTTCTGCCTGGGAATTTACAGAAGCGCCTGCGGCAACGGCTGACGCATCATCCGAATTTTCATCAATTCCAAAGTCATCCAGAGATACTTCTTCTGTTGGTGTGTCAGAATTTTGTTCAGTGGTTTTTGTTTCGTTTTCAGCAGGCTGCTCTGCGGAAATATTGTCAAACATATCATCCTCCGCAAATGTGCTGGAATCTTCATCATCTGTAGAAATATCTGTTTCTTCGGTTGGAACTTTGTCATCCGGATTTTCTGTGAATGAAAGGTCAATGTCCAGCGGCTCATCATTTGAGACATCGTCTTCTTTTTGTGTGCTTGTGTCAGTATCAAAAAAGTCATCCAGCGAAATTTCATCTGAGCCTGAAGTTCCTGCCGGTGCGCTAGCGCCAGAATCAGAAAAACCTCCATCCATGAAATCATCAAGGGAAAGCTCGCCGTCTTCAAAAGAGGCTGCGTCCGCTGGTTCATTTTTTGCCGGCTCAGCGGCTTTTTTCTCTGGAATTTCGGATTTTGGAGCATCTTCTGTTTTTGGTTCAAAAGCTTTGTTCGGATCTTCAAATCCATCCGCCCCTATAAAATCGTCCAGGGAAACTTCTGATTCGCCTGAATCGTTAGAGTCCTTTTTCTCTGGTTCTGCAGATTTTTCTGTTCCAGAAGTGCTGAAATCCGGGAGTTCATCCTTGAAAAAATCATCCGCGTTGTCATCTGTCTTGAGTTTTGAGACTTCTTCATCAGAGAGAGTTGAGTCATTGTCATTCAATGTGTCAAAAGAAAGATCTTCTGGAATTACAGGTTCTTCTATAGAAACTTCTTCAGCGTTTACTGCAGGCTCTGCCGCGGTCTCTGTTATTCCTTCCGCATCCTGAGGCGGTCTTTTTACCCATACGCCGTAGCTGTCAATATTTTTTAAATCTTCAGTTGAATCACTCATAAAAGTTCCTCTCTATTTCAGATAATCTTACTGTTTTTTATCGGCATAAAGTGGTTGAAAATAAAGTATTATTTTTATTTTGTCTGCCCAAAAAACTTTCTCTCTTATTTAATTGATTTTAACACATTTTTTGCATTCAGAAAATAAAAATATGAGCCGAAAAAAATAATATGGAAAAAATAAAAGTTATGTTTGCGATTTTTGTCGGAACGGTTGCATATACAGTTTTGTCTTTCATAGCAGGAAACAATGGAATTCTTGGTTATAACAAACTTATTGAGCAAAAAAAAGCTATCGCGCGCCAGACAGAAATTATTCAAAACATAAACAATGAGCTTTCTCTTGAATATTCCGCGCTTTTACGTGACAAGGATGTGATTGCCGCTTATGCCCGCAAGCTTGATTATGTTGGAGAAGGAGAAAAACTTGTGAAAGTCAATGGACTTAAGCCGGCGCAGACTGAACTATACGATACAGGGTCAATTTTGCGCAAAAAAAGTTTTTCCTGCCTTTCTGAACGGACTTGCAAGCTTTGCGGATTGACATTTTTTCTTCTTACGTTGATTCTTATGTTCCTGATTGATTTGAACAACGGAAAAATCAGTTTTGGTGCAAAAAAAGTTCTTGTAAAAGGAATTCCAGTTTATGATATTAAGCAAATGTGATGAATCTTCCATAAAAATATGCGCGGAATTTTTAAAAGATGAAAAAATTCTCGTTCTTCCGACTGATACTGTTTACGGTTTTTCTGGAATTGTGGAAAAAACTGATGAAAAAATACGGAAAATAAAGGGTAGGGCAGAAAATAAGCCGTTCATTCAGCTTATTGGAAAACCTGAGGATATTTTTATTGTTACGGATGATGTGATTCCACGGAAGCTTCTTTCGCTCTGGCCTGGGCCGCTCACGATCATTGTTCATAAAAAAGAAAATCCTATGGAAACTGTGGCTGTACGCTGTCCAGGTGATGAATGGCTCCGGCAGGTGATTATTTCATGCGGAAAATCTATTTATTCAACAAGTGTGAACAGAAGCGGTTTTCCAGTTCTTTCTAGCATTGAAGAGATAAAAAAAGAATTTGAGAATGACGTTGATCTTATAATTGACGCAGGTGATTCAAAAACTTCTGTTCCTTCAACAATCGTTCGGATTGACGGCGGAAAAATTATCGTTGTGCGTAACGGTGCGGTAAATATTGAAGAAATTCTGTGAGTTCTGCTCAGTTTCTTGTCCATTTTGAGGGAACTTGTCTGCGCTCGATTTTTCCTGATTCATTTTGGACGAGCGTTTCCACCGTTCCTGAAAGTACATTTTTTTCTTCCAGCCTGAAAGTCCACGAGATTGGCTCTGCGTTCATCGCAAGTTCCAGGGCTTTCAGCCGGTCGATCTCTGGAAAGTATGAGGCATTGTTTCCGCTTGTCTGAAGAATTTTTACAGTTTGTGTGCCGTTTTCATCTTTTTCAATTTTTACGGAAATGTTCATTGAGGCGCCGTTTTTGAAAATCACAAAGCCTCTGCCTCCACGCATTATTACTATCTTGTTAAGATATTTTCCGTCGTTCCAGCTTCCGGCAAGATTTTCCAAGGTGATTTCGCCGATTTTTTCTTCTGCGGATTTTTTTTCCTCAGAATTGTCTGCAAGCTCCTCGACAATTCCACGCAGCGAAGTTTTTGATTCCATCAGTATTTTATAGTAGGAATTGTAGCTTTTTTTTGCGGTTTTTGCTTCTTTTCCATAAGTTTTTAATATAAGATACATTTCCCAGTCTGTGGCATCGATTTTTGAGATGACTGCGTAAAAATATGCGGTCTCCGGTTTATCTGATGAGGAAAAATCCGCTGAGCCGTAAAAAAAATCATCCGAAAAATTTTCTGTGCGTTTATCGCTGATGTTGTATTCAAGTTCTTTCAGCTGTGCGAAAAAAATATCGCCTGTCATTGAAAGCATATTTTTTTCCGCGTCTTTTGATGCAATTCCGTAAAAGTCAATTTGCTTTAGCTTTTGCGAAAAAGCCTGCGAAATAAAAAGAGACTCAAAAACTGCAAGAACCAGAATTAATCGTTTTTTCACTGACCGGTAAGCCCCTTTCGGAATTCGCGCTGCAGATCGCGGTTCACATCGCGTTCTTTTATTGTGGCGCGCTTGTCAAACTGTTTTTTTCCTTTACAGATGCCAAGTGTGACTTTTACACGACCATTCTTTAAATAGAAATTTATTGGAATCAGAGTGTAACCTTTCTGGTCAACTTTTCGTGCTATCTTTTTTATTTCCTGCTTATGCAGAAGAAGTTTTTTTGGTCTGTCGGGATCGTGGTTAAAAACAGAAGAATAGGAATATTCTGAAATATGGAAATTCTTTATGAAAATTTCACCGTTTACTATTTCTGCAAATGCGTCCGGAAAAGAAACTGCTCCAGCTTTTACAGACTTTACTTCTGTTCCTTGGAGTTCAATTCCGCATTCGTAAGATTCTTCAATAAAATAGTCAAAGCGAGCTTTTCTGTTTTCGGCAATAATTTTTTTATCTTCAGCCATGAACTTGATTATAGACTATACTTAAATCGGTTGCAAGTTTACATTGTTTTGTGATAATTTTAACCTATGAACAAGAAACTGTTTGAACTTTCATATTCTGTGCGCAAGGATTTTGAAAAAAGGATTTCCTTTGCATTCTTTTTTGTGATCTGTATTTTTGTAGTAATAAATATTCTAATAAATTTTGTTATTTTTCCTGTAAGGACAGCATCTGACTCGATGGAGCCTGACAGCCCGAAAAATTCTTGTATTCTTTTTTCTCCGTTAAAGCGCAATGTTGAAAGAGGTTCTGTTGTGTTGCTTGAACCACTTTTGAATTCAGAAAATTCCATGGTTCTTAAATTCGCTGATTGTTTTGTAAGATTCTTCACCGCGCAGCAGTTTTCCATAATATCAAGCAGAAAAAACATGGGCGCGAACAGGCTTGTCCGCCGTGTGATTGCTGTTCCTGGCGACACAATTTATATGCGCGACTACGTGATGTACATAAAACCTGCCGGCGAGAATTTTTTCCTTACGGAATTTGAGCTTGTGAAGAAGCCTTACAATGTCTCGATAAATGCCGCACCTTCTTTGTGGGATTCGTCTGTTGGTGTCTGCGGTTCTTTTGACCAGATTACGCTTGGCGAAGATGAGTATTTTGTGCTTGGCGACCATAGGAATTCCTGTGTGGATTCGCGTTTTTTTGGAACCGCAAAAAGCAAGGAATTTAAGGCTGGTGCACTGTTTTCGTATTTTCCGCTCAGCAAGATAAGAATTTATTTTTGATTTTGAACACGTCAATTTACATTCACATTCCTTTCTGCAAGTCAAAGTGTGCTTATTGTGATTTTTTTAGCATTGCTTGCGGGGAACAGAATGTGCCAGATGAATATATTTCTTCACTCTGCAATGAGATAAAAATCCGCAAGGCTGAAAAAAAAATTGATGCTCTGGAAACTGTGTATATCGGCGGTGGAACCCCGAGCCTTTTGAATGCGTCGCAGCTTTCCACAGTCATGAAAGAAGTTTTTTCCGGACTAAAAAACAAGCCAAAGGAAATCACGGTTGAGGCAAATCCGGATGATATTTCCAAGGAACTTCTGGAATATTTTTATTCGTGCGGAATAACAAGAATTTCATGTGGAATACAGACTTTCAACGGTTCTGCGCTAAAAAATGTCAGGCGCCGCGGAAACGAAAAAATAATCCTGGATGCGCTGTTTCTTGTTAAAAAGTACTGGAAAGGTGTTTTTTCTGCGGATTTGATTTCAGGGCTTCCGCAGGAGGATGAAAAATCTTTTTTAAGGACGCTTGAGGATCTTTTGAACTTCCGGCCTGAGCATGTGTCGATGTATTCTCTTACAATAGAAGAAGATACTCCACTTGGAAAGTCATTGTTAAATGGTGATTTTGACTACGACTATGACAAGGCTGATGAAATTTGGATTCTGGGCAGGGATTTTCTTATGAAAAATGGCTATGGTCATTATGAGGTCTCGAATTTTTGTCTTCCTGGATTTGAATGTAAGCACAACCTTGTTTATTGGAATCAAAATGATTACATTGGCTGTGGCGCCGGCGGAACCGGAACTTTTTATGGAAAAAATGGTTTTCGCTTTACAAATGACACGGATATAAAAAAATATATTTCGTTCTGGAAAAACGCTGTTTCTTCTGAAGGCGCTCCAGGAACTGAGGAGAAACTTTCCGCTGAAACTCAGATATTTGAATTTTTTATGATGGGGCTCAGGACTTTGAGCGGTGTTTCCCGGGAAGAATTCAAAAAACGTTTTGGCTCAGATTTTCCAGAAAAATTTATTGCGGTGTTTGAACGGTGGGCGGCTCATGGATTTTGCGGCGTGAAAGAGATTTCCGGTGAACATTTTTATTCCATGAACGAAAAAGGCATTCTTTTTCTTAACCGTTTTTTGGAAGAGATATTATAGTTTTTTTTGTCACTTTTTTATAAAATCTTTTGAGAATGAATAGCCCTGGCCAAAAACTGTTTTTATAAAGGCAGGTGCAGACGGATTTTCCTCAATTTTTTTTCTTAGACGCTGAATGTAAACAGCAACTGCCGTAATGTCGCCGAATTTCTTTTTCCAGACATTCTCGTAAATCTGATTCGGGGAGATTACTTCACCGGCATTTGTTGCCAAAAGCTCAAGCACTGAATATTCTTTCGCGGAAAGCGGAATTTTTTCCTCGCCTTTTTTCAGGACATTGCTGTTCAATAAAAGCATGAAATCCCCGAACCTGATGTTTTTTTCAATTTTTGCGGAAGAAAGCTCAGATCTTCTGATTTGCGCCTTTACATGGGCTACAAGAATCTGCGGCGAGAACGGTTTTGTCAGAAAATCATCCGCGCCAATCGCAAAGCCTTTCAGTATTTCATCCTCATTTCCGTTCTCAGAGACGATTATCACAGGTGCGGTGGAATTATATTCTTCCCGTGTCTTTTTTATGAAGTCAGTTCCGTTTGCAATCAAGAAATTTTTATGAAGAATAAAGAGCGAAGGTGAATGTCCGTTTTTAAGCGCATCAAAAACTTCTGATGCCTCGGAAAAAGTTTTTGAGTCTAGATTAGCATCTGAAAGATGAAACTGGAGCGGTTTCTCGTTTTCTTGAATTTCTTCACCTATAAAAATCATTCTTTAAATTCCTGCCTTTTTTAACTGAATTTAATTTTACCACGGATATTTAAAAAGTGAATTTTTTTCTTGAAAAATGTTAAAAAAGTTCAAAATTCCGCACTTTTTTCAGAAAAAATTGATTAATTTCAAAAAAAGTTAAAAGTTGAACAAAATGTGTCCGTTAAATATAATAAAATATAGCAAATAATCTTGACGATATTTGTTTTGCAAAGGAAAATAGTATTAATGATTGAAGTTATGCGCCTGGATGGGAAAGTTTATTGGGTGAATCCGCACATGATTGAAAGCATGGAAGCAAATCCTGATTTAACGTTGACAATGCTGTCTGGAAAAAAGATCGTTGTTAAAAATCCTCCATCTGAAATAATAGAAAAAATCATTGAATATAGAAAAAAAATCGGTGTTAATAACCAAGAGGTTCTGTAAATGGATATAGCAACAATAATCGGTTTTGTTGGTGGTGCGGCTTGTATTGTAATGTCTGTATTGACTTCGGGTGGTACGCTTGGCGGTATTATTGATATTCCGTCTGTATTTATGACTGTGGGCGGTTCTTATGCATCAATTTTCATTATGTCGCCTTTGTCTAAAGCTATTGGTCTTTTTAAGATTCTTGGAAAATGTTTTAAAGTCCCTGATTTCGGGGAAAAAACTCTTATATCAAAGCTGATGGATCTTTCAAATAAAGCCCGCCGCGAAGGTATCCTTGCATTGGAAGATGGGCTTGATGATTTGGATGATGCGTTCATGAGAAACGGTCTGCGTCTTGTTGTAGATGGAACAGACGGAAATGTTATCCGTACAATCATGGAGAATGAGATGAGCCAGTGCGAGGCCCGTCACATGGAATGGGTAAATGTCATGAACCAGTGGGCGGGATTTGCCCCGGGCTTCGGTATGATGGGTACCGTATTAGGTCTTATTGGTATGTTGAACAACCTTGAGGATAAGTCGTCTCTTGGTCCTAACATGGCGGTCGCGCTTATTACTACACTTTACGGTTCCATGATGGCAAACTGGCTTCTTGTTCCTCTTGGACAGAATTTAATTAATCAGAATTCAATGGAAATGCGCGCAAAAGAAATGGTCATAGAAGGTGTCCTTGCGATTCAGGCCGGAGAAAACCCGCGTATCATGGGACAGAAACTTTTGACATATCTTGATCCTGTTACAAGAAAATCAATAGAAGCAGATATCCTAAAAGACTAAGGAATAAAAATGGCAAAGGAAAAGAAAGAACCTGAAAAACCGTCAACCGCCTGGCAAGGTACTTACGGTGATATGATTACACTTATGCTCTGCTTCTTTGTTATGCTTTATAATCCTTCTGAAGTGGACGTTACCCAGCTTGCGACAATTACACAGTCTTTGCAGATGAATGAGACAGAATCCGTTAATGGTGGAATGTCTTTGTCTACAGGAAAACTTTCTGATCTTGGAAATACAATAAATTCTCTTCCTGCAATTGAGAAAGGAAAATCTCTTGGCCTTGCAAAGAAAAAGGCTGTGTCTCTTTTTGCACCTGACATAAAATCAAATAAAATAACAATTACAAGCGATGAGCGTGGGCTTGTGATTTCTCTTGCCGCCGATAACTTTTTTGCCGAAGGTAGCGCGGACTTGAATATAGAAGAAACCCGCGACACACTCTTAAGGCTTTCCGATTTTTTTAAGGCTCCCGAGCTAAAGAACAGAAGATTCCGGATTGAAGGGCACACGGATAATACTCCGGTCGCTGAAAATTCGAAATTCCTAAGCAACTGGGAACTTTCAGCGGCGCGCTCGATGAACGTCCTGCATTATCTTGCTGATTACGGAGTTGATGAGAACCATTTTTCCATAGCGGGATATGCGGATACCCGGCCAAAGTTTTCAAACGATACGCCGGAGGGAAGAGCATACAATCGCCGTGTGGATATAATTATCCTAGACGAGGGGCATTTTTAAGTGTATACTTTTTAGGTATATCTTTTAAAATTTGAAAAAAGAATTTTTCTGGGAGGAAAGATGGCAGACGACGGACTTGACGGTTTGGATGAAGGTGCAGACTCATCTGCTCCAGCTAAAAGTAATAAAGTTGGCGGTCTTTTTAATTCGCTCTTAAAATGGATAGCAATTGCGTTAGGCGCGATAATCTTAATTGTTGTTATTGTCGTTGTAACCGTAAAAATTGTAGGAAATAATAATCCTGCCGGTCCGGTGATTGCTGGTTCTGAAGAATATCAGGTTCAACGAGAGATTCTTGACTGGTACACATCTCTTGGTGCAATCAGAACAAAAACTAGCGATGATATTCCTGCTAGTGTTGTTGTGGATATTGCACTTGGCTATAAAAAAGATGATAAGCAATGTTCTACGGAAATTACGCAAAGAAATATTGAATTAAAAGACTTTTTGCGCCGATACTTTACACAGAAGACAATTTCTGAGCTAAGACCTCAGAATGAGCAGAAACTTAAAATTGAATTAAGAAACGAGATAAATGATGAGATTTTAAGTTCCTCAAAAATAAAGGATATTTCTTTTCTTCAGCTTGATGTTCTTGAACAGTAAAGGCTGATTTTCAAGGTGGAAGGTAGATGACAGAAGTTTTGTCACAGGATGAAATTGACCAGCTCTTAACTGCTATCAGTTCAGGTGATTCTGATACTGATGACTTTAAGCCGGTCAGTGATACCCGCAAAATAAAGATTTATGACTTCAAGCGTCCTGACAAATTCTCAAAGGAACAGTTGCGTACAGTTTCGAATATGCACGAGACTTTTGCGCGTTTGACGACAACATCGCTTTCAGCTCAGCTTCGTTCTTTGGTTCATGTCCATGTGGCTTCTGTAGATCAGCTTACTTATGAGGAATTTATCCGCTCAATTCCAACACCTACAACTTTGGCTGTTGTTAATATGGATCCGTTAAAAGGTAACGCTGTTCTTGAAATTGACCCGGCGATTACTTTTTGTATGATTGACCGTCTGTTCGGTGGACGTGGAGTTACCGCAACCAATAAAAACCGCGACCTTACAGATATTGAGCAGTCTGTAATGGAAGGAATTATTGTTAGAATTCTTGCAAATATGCGTGAGGCTTGGACTCAGGTAATTGATCTTCGTCCTAGGCTTGGTCAGATTGAGACAAATCCGCAGTTTGCCCAAATTGTACCGCCATCAGAAATGGTTGTGCTTATCACTTTGGAAACAAAAGTAGGCGATGAGGAAGGGATGATGAACTTCTGTATCCCTTACTTGACCATAGAACCTATAATTTCAAAACTTTCTTCACAGTTCTGGTTTTCTTCCGTCAGAAGAAGTTCCACAACCCAGTATTTGGGAACTTTGAAGGAGAAACTTGCTTCTGTTGATATGGAAGTTGTTGCGGAGGTTGGTTCGATAAATTTGCCGGTCCGCGATGTTTTGGCGTTAAAGGTTGGAGATGTTGTTCGTCTTTCTAACACAAAAGTTGGAGAACCGTTCACTTTGAGTGTTGGAAATAAAAAGAAGTTTTATTGTCAGCCTGGAATTGTTGGAAAAAAGATGGCAGTTCAAGTAACAGGTAAAATTGAAGATGTTGCTGCAGAAGATTTTGAAGAACTTTCTGTAGAAGGAGATGATACATTATGAGTGATGGTGCTATTTCCCAGGATGAAATTGACGCTTTGCTTTCAGGAGTTTCTGTTGACGGGTTGAATTCATCCGGTCATGTAAGCGGAGGCCCTGCCGTTCATATTGATGCGAAAACTTTGACGACTTTTGCAGGTGATTTAACCGCTCCTTTTATAGAAAAGTTGAACTCAATGACTGGTGCGAATTTTACCGGCGGGACTCCGACTGTTGAAATTTTGGACAGAGATGGACTTCTGGCAAAGATTCCGGAAGTTGTTGTTTCTGTAACTTCAGATTTCTCTTCTGGAATGGCTGGAGAACACCTTTATTTGCTTCCGCCGGAACTTGCGCAGAAAATTGTAAATCTTATCACAAAAGAAGAAAATGCTGATTTTGACGATATGGCGTTGAACTGCATTTCTGAAGTTGTAGCAATGCATTCCGGAACAGAAATCCAGGAACTTGATAAAACCGGAAAATTCCCGGGGCTTGCCTCAAATCCGCCGGAAGCGGCAAATAGTCCTAAGGCAATGCTTAGAATTCCGCAAAATAAATTTCCTTTGATCAGCTATCCGATTTCTTTGGATGGACAGACTTATACATTGTGGGAATGTCTTGGCGGTGAAATCGGTGAGCAAATCAGCAATGCTTATGGCGGAAACGATGCTGCGGAGCTTGAGTCTGTTCCTGCTAATGATTCTGCTGCTTCTGCCGCCGGAATGAACCATATGAACGGTATGCAACCGCAGATGAATATGGGGATGAATCAAATGGGAATGCAACCTCAGATGGGAATGAACATGAACCAGATGGGAATGCAGCCGCAGATGAATATGGGCATGAATCAGATGGCTATGAATCCTATGGGAATGCAGCAGATGCCTATGGGACAGAATATGGGTATGAATATGCCGAATGTCCAGACATTGCAGTATCCAAATCTTCAGGGATCAAATGTTCCTGGCGAACAAGGAAATATCAGTCTTATCATGGATGTGTACATGGAGATGACTGTAGAACTTGGACGCACGAAAAAGCAAATCAAGGAAATCCTTGGAATGGGTGAAGGAACTATTATTGAGCTTGATAAACTTGCCGGCGAACCAGTTGATATTCTTGTAAACCATAAACCTATTGCAAAAGGGGAAGTTGTTGTTATCGATGAAAACTTTGGTGTCCGCGTAACAGAAATTCTTTCTCCTTTGGAACGGGTTTCAGATTTGCATTGATGAAATTTCTGGAAACCAGCTTTTAAAATTTTCGATTTTTCAGGGTGGGGAAAATTGACTAGAAAAAATCTCGTGGTGTTTTTATTTGTTCTGGTTTGTTCTGTGTTTTCTGTGTTTGCGCAGCAGAATTCAAATCAGTCAAGTGAGGAAAATCAGGTTATTGCGCAGACAGAAAATTCTTTCGATGAATCTTCTATAGTTCTTGGTGGAACTCCGCAAAATCAGGCTCAGGAAAGGAATTCCTCAACGTTCTTTCTTCTTTTAAGAATGATTCTGTTTCTTGCAGTTGTTGTCGCATGTATTTTTCTGGTTTTCAGGTTTATGAAAAAAACGATGGCAACGCCTGACAATGACGATATTTTTATGCGGATTGTCTCGTCTGTGAACATTTCTCCTTCAAAATCAGTTCAGATTGTTACTCTTACAGATAAATATGCTTTTTTGATTGGCGTTTCTGATGATTCTGTGAATCTTATAAGCCAGATTGATGACCCGGAACTTATCCAGGCGATGAATCTTTATTCGGACAAACAGAAGAAAAAGAATAAACCTAAAAATTTTGCTGATATTCTTGATATTTTTATGCCAAACGGTCCCCGCGACAACGAAAATGTAATGTCTGGAACAAAATCAAAGATTACAGATTTGCTTGAAAAACAGCGGAATAAATTCAATGGCGGTAAATTATGAGATTTTTTGCCAGAAAAATTCTTATTGTTTCGATAATACTTTTATTTGCGGGAAATTTTTCATTTTCACAGAGCAGTTTTCCTCAAGGTTCTGCGCGCGGAAACACCGAAATGAACAGAAATGTGCGCCCCGCGGAAGTTCCAAATGTTTCAATCAATGTTACTCAGCCACAGACCGGAAAGGAAGTGGCTTTTTCTGTGAGGCTCCTGGTTCTTCTTACAGTTTTAAGCCTTGCGCCAAGCATTCTGATTCTTGTGACGTGTTTTCTTAGATTTTCAATTGTCCTTGATTTTATAAAAAGAGCTCTTTCTCTGCAGCAGGTTCCTCCGACTGCGGTTTTGAATGGAATAGCTTTTTTTATGACAATTTTTGTGATGTGGCCTACATTTACCCAGATGTACGACCGGGCTTTTAAGCCTCTTTCTGATGGAACTATCGAAATTTCTGAGGCATACCACGAGGCGGAAGCTCCAATCCGTCAGTTTATGTATAAGCAGATGGCCGGGGATTCCAGCTATATTTCAGTCTTTATGAACATGGCGAAACTTGACAGGCCAAACACTTTGGCAGATGTTCCGACTTATGTCCTTGTGCCGGCTTATATTTTGCATGAACTTACGGTTGCATTTAAAATCGGAGTTATTCTGTATATTCCGTTCATAATTATAGATATGGTTGTGGCAAGTATTCTCATGTCAATGGGAATGATGATGCTTCCGCCGGTCCAGATTTCCATGCCGTTCAAGCTTATGCTTTTTGTTCTTGTTGACGGATGGGGACTTTTGACGACCCAGCTGTTTAATTCCGTTATTCATTAGTTTTTTCCGGGAGGTAGGTTTTGTCTATTGGTCAGATTGTAAGTCTCATGCGGGACAGTGTGATTCAAATTCTTCTGCTGATTGCACCTCCGCTTGGGGTTGCTCTTGTGATAGGTCTTATTGTGGCTATTTTTCAGGCGGTGACTTCAATTCAGGAGCAGACTTTGACTTTTCTTCCGAAACTGATTGGAATTCTTCTGGTGATTTCACTTTTGAGCGGATGGATGTTCTCTGATTTGCGGAATTATACCGTCGCTCTTTTTCAGATGATTCCTGAAATTGCGAAATAAACTATGAATATGCTTGATGAGATTGTAAATTCTGCGCCATTGTTTCTTCTTGTTTCTGCAAGATGCGCCGGGCTGATTTTTACATTGCCTCTTTTTTCTATGCGGACTGTTTCCCGGACTGCAAAAATCGCTTTGATTGGCTATATGTCTTATCTTATGCTAGGTTTTGTGGATTTTTCAGCGTATTCTGCATGGCTTCAGGGGGATGGCGCTTTTAGCCTTGATTATGTTCTTCTTCTGGTTGGAGAGGCTCTGATCGGCGTAATCATTGGTTTTTATGTTTCTATAATTTTTGCGGCATTCAGCACGGCTGCGCAGTTCTTTGCGTTTCAGATGGGATTTTCTGCGGCCGCGGTTTATGATTCATTGAGTCAGGTTGAAAATCCGCTTCTTGGTCAGTTTTTTAATTTTGCGGCGATTCTTATTTTTTTGCAGGATCATTGGTTTCAGAAGCTTTTTCTGAACGGATTGCGGCAGACTTTTGTTTCATTGAACGTTTTTTCTCTTATTGAAGGCAGGGAATCCGTTGTGAAATTCCTTCTGAAAGGACTTTCAAATCTTTTTGCGGACGCTTTTGTGATTGCCCTTCCGATTATGGGAACTCTTGTCCTGATTTCAGTTTGCACAGGCTTGCTTTCAAAGGCGGCTCCTCAGATGAACCTTATGAGTGAAGGTTTTCCGGTGATGATTTTGCTTTCTTTCCTGCTGATTGTAATGATTTTCCAGCCTTTGTGCGATTTTTTTCTGCGCTCGTTTAACACGGGTCTGAATGAGCTTATACGGATGCTTAGTCTTGCTGGAGGTCAAAAATGAGTTTTGAGCAGATTGATCTTCAGTGGTTTGCCGCGGAAGACGAAGGGCGGACTGAGGAACCTTCAGAATATAAACTCAGAAAAGCCAGGGAAGAAGGAAGAATTGCTAAAAGTTCAGATTTGAACAGCTCAATTGTTTTCTTTTTTGCGCTGATGACGCTTTTTGTGCTTTCCAAGCGGATTCTTATTGAATGTGCCGATGTTATGCGCTTTTTTTTTAATCATATAAATGATGATGATGTAAAAAATGCGTCTTTTTTTTATATTTTTGCTGAAAAATTTGTAAAAATCGTTGTGCCGGTTGCTTTTACTGGTGTTGTTTTTGGTGTGGTTGGAAATATTGTCCAGAATCAAGGATTTATTTTTTCAACAAAGGCTATTGAGCCGAAATTCTCAAAGATTGTTCCGAATTTCGCGCAGTATTTCAAGAATACGCTTTTTTCATTTAAGGGAATTTTCAATGTCCTGAAATCTGTCGGAAAAGTTTTTCTTATTATCGCGATTTCTTTCTTTTTAATCAGGAAAGATATTCCGGTTCTTCTTATGGAAATCCAAAATAAAAGCATTGTGCAGGCGGTTTTCAGCATTTCAAGGATGATAGGAACAATTCTTGTTGTTACAGCTGTTCTTTTTATTCTTATTGCGATTCCAGATTATTTCGTGCAAAAACGAGAATTCATGGAATCAATGAAAATGACAAAATTTGAAGTGAAGCAGGAATACAAGGAGATGGAAGGCGATCCTGAGGTAAAGTCGAGAATTCGTCAGCGTGCGATGCAGATGGCGCGGCAGAATATTCCTAAGGCTGTAAGTGAATCCGATGTTGTAATCACGAACCCTACGCATTTTGCGGTTTCCTTAAAGTATGATACAGAAGCGACTCCCGCTCCTCAAATTACGGCAAAAGGTGAGGATGAAATTGCTCTTATGATGAGGCGGATTGCAACGGAGAATTCTGTTCCTATAGTTGAAAATAAACCTATGGCGCGTGAACTCTATACAAGAACCGAGGTTGGTGATATAATACCTGAAGATTATTTTCAGATAATAGCGCAGATTTACGCTGAAGTTGTAAAATTTGCTCCTAAAAAATAATGAGTAATTTGCTGGGTGGGGACTGATGGCAAACGAAAATGGCAAGGGAAAGGTATTAACTTTCATTAGAACTAACATGATTGGCATTTTTGCGGTTGTGGCGGTTCTTTTGCTCATTATTCCGATTCCAAAAGTATTTATCGATTTTCTCATGATTATAAATCTGGCGGTGGCGCTTCTGGTGCTTCTTACGGTTGTGTATACTCCGCGCGCCTCTGATTTGTCATCGTTTCCGCAGATAATTTTGTTTGTCACATTGTTCGGTCTTGGAATAAATATTTCATCTACAAGGCTGATTCTTTCTGCCCAGGGAAACAATGTTAATGCGCTTGCAAAAACTCAGAGTGCAATGGTACAGGCGTTTGCAAATATTGTTGCCGGAAACAGTCTGGTCATCGGTTTTGTAATTTTTATAATTCTCATTGTTGTTCAGATAGTTGTAATCACAAAGGGTGCCGGACGCGTCTCTGAAGTTGCGGCAAGATTCACGCTTGATTCCATGCAGGTAAAGCAGCTCGACATCGACAATCAGCTTTCAAATGGTTATATTACGGAAGAAGAGGCAAACTTTCAGAAAGAGCAGCTCCGCCGTGATATTGACTTTTATTCAAACATGGACGGTTCCTCAAAGTTTGTTTCAGGAAACGTTAAGGCTGGAATTTTTATTACTGTCATAAATCTTGTGGGTGGATTTATTGTCGGAATGGTCTATCACCATCTTTCTTTTATGGAAGCCCTTGAAGTCTATACGCGCCTTACTATTGGTGACGGTCTTCTTAGCCAGATGCCGTCTCTTATGCTTTCTTTTGCGACAGGTATTCTTGTTACTGCTGACAAGTCAAAAGACACGCTTGATGAGAAAGTTATAAAGGAATTTTCAGTTGCCGGAACAATTTACGAGATTATCGGTGCGGTTCTTGTGGCAATGGGAATTGTTTTCCGCGGTGGAACACAGTTTCTTTTGATTCCTGTTGGTGCGGCGTTTTTTTATTTTGGTTTCAGGCTTTCAAAGCAAAAAGAAAAGGAAAAGATTCTTGAGGCGCAGAAAAAGGCTGAGGCTGCAAACGGTAAAAAATCCCAGAATAATCCTGAGCAGGATGCGGTTGCCCCGCTTGATCCGCTGTGCCTTGAAATTGGCTTTGCACTGATTCCGCTTGTTGACAAGGAAAAAGGGGCTGAGCTCGTTGAGCGGATTTCCAGAATCAGGCGGGAAGCTGCTTTGGACATGGGGCTTCCGGTTCCGAAAATCCGTATTGTTGATAACATGAACCTTGAGCCGAATGAATATTGCTTTAAAATCCGCGGAATTCCTGTCGGACGGAGTCAGGTTCGGCTTGGTTATTATATGTGCATGAACACAGGCGCAGTTACAGAAGTTTTAAAGGGGGAACCCACAAAAGACCCTGCGTTTGGAATGCCGGCAATATGGCTTCCTGAGGACCAGCGTTCGGACGCGGAACAGGCCGGCTATACAGTTGTTGATGCACCGACTATTATTGCAACTCATCTTACTGAAATAATAAAAAATAATGCCGCGGATATTCTTGGACGTCAGGAAGTTAATCTGATTCTTGAGCAGACTAAAAAAGACAACCAGATTATTGTCGATGAAATTCTTTCTGGTGACCACAAATTTTCAATCGGCGAAATTGAGAAAATTCTGCGCGGGCTTCTCAAGGAAAAAGTTTCGATCCGGAATACAGTCACGATTTTGGAGGCGATTTCAAACAATGGACTGTATACGCGTGTTACATGGAAACTTATTGATGCGGTACGTGTCGCACTTGGCAGTCAGATTTGTCTTCAGTATGCTGACAATGACGGAAAACTCCGCGTTATAAATTTAAGCCAGGGCTGGTGTGAACTTCTTTTTAATCATGCCCAGTATCCTGAGGATGGCTCGGGTCCTGTTTTGGCTCTGGATCCAGCTGATAACAGAAAATGGATAAATGCTGTCAGCAATACAATCAAAAATGTTAGCGTTATGGGGTATATGCCGATAATTCTTTGTCCGGGTTCAATAAGAATGCTTGTCCACGATTCCATAGATATTGAGATGCCTGGAGTTGTTGTGCTTGCCGCTGAAGAAATCAATGCGGCAAGAAGCCATGTTTCTGTAGAAGTTCTTGGTGAGATAGCGTATGAGGGATAAAACGATATGATGGAAAGAAATATAAATGAGCCTGCGCAGACAATTTATGCAAAAAGCATGCAGGAAGCCAAGGAAAAACTTTACCGCAAATATCAGAATGACTATGAGATTATAAACAAGAAACAGGTTTTGAAGACGCGTTGTTTTGGGCTTATAAATGAAGAAGGCGTAGAAATTACTTATGTTGTGAAGCACCGTGATAATTCATCGCCGTCGTATGCGCAGGATGTTGACTCTTTTATGAGGAATAAGGATAGTTTTTTGCGGTCGATGGCACTTCAGTCTCTCGATCCGAATTTAAATTCGTCTTCTTCTTCGCTTGTTTCTGCATCGCAGACAAATAATGCCCAGCTGAACGAGATAAAAAAGTCAATTGAAGACCTGAAAAATTCTTTGAGCCAGACAAAACCGACTCAGGTTTCTGCAAACGAAACTCACCCTTCAATAGAAATGATTCAGAATCTTCTTGCAGATAACGATTTTTCGATTCCTTACTGCAGGCACATAACAGACAAGCTTAAGACTCTTTCTCTGGAGCAGCTTGAGGACACGGATTATGTCCAGCGCGTGGTGATAGACTGGATTGGTGAGTCTATAAATATTGCGCCGGAAAAAGTCCATAGAAATCCTCATGTTGTGATTATTGTAGGTCCGACAGGCGTAGGAAAAACCACGACTCTTGTAAAGCTCGCTGCCCAGTACGTAATGTCAGCAAAAAAACAGGAAAGAAAAGTTGAGCTTTGTTTTATAACCACAGACACGATGCGTGTTGGCGCGCAGGAGCAGCTTGCGAAATTCGGGCTTCTTTTTAATCTTCAGGTTTTAAAGGCTGAAAATGCAAGCGATGTTCAGAAAATCTATGAGGATGTGAAAGACCATGTCGATGCGATTTTTATTGACACAAGCGGTTATAGCCCGAACGATTCTGCCCACATCGGTTCTATGAAAGAAACTTTGGACGTTCCGGGAATGAATCCTGATGTTTATCTTGCGGTGATGGCTTCCACAAAATCCCGGGATTTGGTAAATATCATGAGAAATTACGAGCCTTTTGGCTATAATTCTGTTATAATTACTAAATGCGATGAGTCAAACCAGTACGGAAACGTAATTTCTGTAATCTGGGAAAAAAATAAAAATATTTCATATCTTACAACCGGGCAAAAAGCTGCCGGCTGCATAGAAAAAGCGAATGTCTTTTATTTTTTGATACGAATGATGGGTTTTAAAGTTGATAGAATTCACATTGAAGATAAATTTGGAGTTAAGTAAGTATGGAAGAACAGGCAGAAGATTTGCGTGAACTTTTGAGTGGCGGTTTGGCAGAACCAAAAGATTCTGAAACAGGAAATTCCTCTGAGAAAAATCATAAGACCCGCATAATTGCCATTACAAGTGGCAAAGGTGGTGTTGGAAAAACAAATATTTCTGTTAATATGGCGATTGCGTATGCCCAGCTTGGAAAAAAAGTCATTCTTATTGACGGTGACCTTGGCATGGCGAATGTCAATGTTTTGCTGAATGTAGTTCCCCAGTACAATTTAATGCACGTAATCAACAAGAAAAAAACAATGAAGGAGATTATTCTTGACACAGAATTCGGAATAAAATTCATTGCTGGCGCGAACGGTTTCTCTAAGATTGCAAATTTAAGCAAGGAGGAACTTGAGTATTTTGCAAAACAGTTCAGCACGCTTGGAAATGCGGATATAATAATTATAGACACAGGAGCCGGAATTGCGAACAATGTTCTTCAGTTTGTTGCCGCTGCTGATGAAGTCTATGTTGTTACAACTCCAGAACCAACAGCAATCACAGACGCCTACGGAATAATAAAAATTATTACAACAGAAATTGTTGACCGCACGGTGAATTTGAAGCTTCTTGTGAACAGAGTTCATTCTGCTGACGAAGGAAAACGGATTTCAGACAGAATCATTACAATAGTAGGGCAGTTTCTTGGATACAAAGTTGATTACATCGGTTATGTTTATGATGATCCGATTGTTCAGGCTTCTGTAATCAGGCAAAAACCGTTTATTGTTGTAAATCCGACTTGTAAGCCTTCTGTTTGTCTAAAGCATATTGTAGGCAGAATTGAAAAAACTGGCGATGCCGGAAACGAAGGGGTTTCTTCATTCTTGAAGAAATTTCTTGGAAAGAAGGCAAAGTAAGGCACTCTGAAATTTTTTTTCTGTCTTTTTGTCTATATTTGATATATAATTAAACTGTTTTTCAGGTAATTTTTACGTTTTGATTTTCTGAATGGGAGGTGGAAAATGAAAAATTTAAAATTCATTGCAGGTTTTTCAATTTTTGGTTTTCTGCTTTCTATTTTTTCAAGTTTTCATACTGTTGCAAGAGCTCCTGCCGCACGTTTTTTTATAGCGCTTGGTTTTGCGGCTGGATTCGGAGTGCTTGCGGTTTTGATTCAGTTGGTTGCATCAAAATTTGTATTTGCTGAAAATACCGCGGAAAATTCTGAGGCGACCGGTAAAAATGCGCAGAATCCTTCTGGCTCTCAACCTGTTGATATTGTGATTCAAGATGAGGATTTACCGGCGGAAGATGGAGGACCGCAGTTTTTTGTCGGTTCAAACCATCAGATGCTGAATAATGAGGATTTGCAGAATGTGCAAAAGGTTTCTCCTGAGCCGCAAAATTCTTCCGGCGGGCAGGTTGCCACAGAATCTCTGGGAAGCGCTCAGAGTCAATCTACGGATGCGGCACAGCAGGTGAAAAATGAAAATTTCTCTTCTGGAAACAGCGGTTTTGTCCCTTTGAATTTTGCCGAGAACCCTTCCAATATTTCCAGCGTTGAGTCAAAGTCCGTGGATGAAATAAAAGCTGATGAGAAAAAATTAAAGGCGGAGCCGCTTCCTTCATTTAACGACTCCAATGATTCTGAAAATAGTTCTGAAACTCTTGATGTTCTGCCAGACCTCGAAAATCTTTCTGAAACTCAGCCTTCGGGCAATTCAGAAAATTCCGGTTTTGCCGAAAACTCAAATTTTTCAGAGAATAAAGATATAAATTCTACCTCCGGCGATGGTTCTTCCAAGGAAAAAACTGGAGGCCAGGATGTGGAGCTTATGGCTAAGGCTATCAGCACTTTGCTTTCAAAAGATAAATAATAAGGTAAGGTTTATATGGACGAAATTACAGCTGAAGAAAGAAAAAATCAGACATCCGCAACAACATCTGTCAATGATGAAAAAGAAGAAGATTTGTTGTGGGAAGAATTCCATAAAACAAAGTCAACAAAACTCCGGGACAAATTTATACGGCAGTATATGCCTCTTGTAAAATATGTTGCCGGCAAGGTCGCTGTTGGAATGCCTAACAGTGTGGAATTTGATGATCTTGTGGGATTTGGTCAGTTTGGACTTCTTGACGCGATAAATAAGTATGATCCTGATAAAGGCGTAAAATTCAAGACTTATGCTGTAACCAGAATCCGTGGCGCAATTTTTGATGAGCTCCGTGAAATTGACTGGGTTCCTCGTTCTGTTCGCCAGAAATCTCGGGAAATTGAAGATACAATTGTTGAGCTTGAGGCAAAACTTGGACGGACCGCAACTGATTCAGAAATCGCGGGCGCCTTGAAAATCAGTGAGGACGAATACCATAAAACCGTGATGAAAGTTTCAGGAACGAGCGTGCTTTCTTTGAATGAAGTCTGGTATTCCGGTGATGATTCTGACAGCATGTCGATTGGGGATTCAATAGAATCTCCTTCAAGCCTTAATCCTGACGTTATTGCAGAGCGGGAAGAAATCCGCAAAGTTATAATTCAGGCAATAAATGAACTTCCCGAAAAGGAAAAGATGGTAATTGTACTGTATTACCACGAAGATTTGACGTTCAAGGAAATCGGTGAAGTTCTTGAGGTAAGTGAATCGCGCATTTCACAGCTGCACACAAAGGCAAATCTGCGTCTGCGCGCAAAACTTACGAACCTAAGAAAAGGAATCATGTAGGCAATGTATTCTCTTGAAAAAATCCGCGAAGAAATGTCAAAACGTCTCGAACTTGACAATCAGCTGAACTGCGTTGAAGTGAATGCGGACAGCGTTGATGAAGCACTAGCGGATGCGTCTGTCCAGCTTGACACAAAGCTTGGCGGACTTGAATATGAAGTTGTTGAGAAAGGCAGCAATGGTTTTCTTGGAATCGGAAAAAAGCCTTGGAAACTGCGGATTTATCAGAATTCAGAGGCGGTTGCCGCAAAAAGAAAATCAGCTTCTGATGATTTGTTCAATGAGAATACATTCAAGGAAGAGCAGCTTGTTGAAAACCACGATGGGCTTTTTTATGTTCACAGATTCGGTTCTTCTATCAAGCTGAAAGTTATTCTTCCTGTTGGAAACGGTCGTTCTGTAGATGCTTCTGAAGTTCTTGATTCTGTAAAACGAGCTGATACAGAAACTTTTGACGAGAAACTTATAAATAAATTCATAAAGAATGGTACATATGGACAATACGAAACAGTCGGCTCATATAAGCATGTTGCGGCGGGAGACGCGCTTGTTTCTGTAGATGTCTCGAAAGATGAGATGCATGGCACAATCACTGTGGATCCTCCGGCAATGGGCGGAGCAGACTGTACTTTTGATTTGATTGAGCGTTCTTTGAAGGCACAGGGAATCCGCGCTGGAATCAACGAGGAAAAAATCAATGAATTTGTTGATAATCCAGTTTATTCTACGCCGTATGAGGTTGCCTCCGCAATTCTTCCTGAAAACGGAAAAGATGCTTACGTTCAGTATAATTTTGAGACGGACAAGACAAAGATTAAAGCTCAGGAATCTGCTTCCGGCAATATTGATTTTAAGGAACTTAACAATATCCAAAATGTTGTTACCGGCCAGGTTCTCGCGACAAAAATTGCCGCAACCCGTGGAAAAGGCGGAAAAACTTTGTATGGCCATTATCTTGAGGCGCAAAACGGAAAAGATATTCAGGTTCAGCTTGGACAAAATGTCCATTTTGATACTGATGGCGTTACGATTTTGGCTTCATGCGATGGTCAGGTTCTTTTTGAGAATGGAAAAATTTCTGTAGAGCCAATGCTGACTTTGGACGCCGTGAATATAAAGTCTGGAAACATAAAATTTGTCGGTTCTGTTATAATCAAGGGGTCTGTTGACGACGGGTTTGATGTGCGCGCGACTGGTTCAATAGATATCGGTGGTTCTGTAGGAAAATGCAACATCGAGTCTGAAAACGGTGACATTGTAATTCATCAGGGTGTTTTCGGAAAAAACGAAGGTTCAATAAAAGCCGGAAAATCTCTCTGGTGTAAATTTGTCCAGGAAACGAAAATCGAGGTTGAAGAAAATCTTATTGCAACAGACAGTTTGATGAACTGCGATGTCACTGCAATGAAAAATATAATTCTTTATGGAAAAAAAGCGCAGATTACCGGCGGAAAACTTTTTGCAACAGAAGAAATTTGTGCCCGCACCGTCGGTTCTCCTGGCGGTGGTGCTTCCACTACGCTTTCTGTTGGTGTTGATCCCCGGGCTAAAAAAAAGCTGGATGAGCTTCTTGAACATCAAGGTGAACTTGTAAAAGAGCTTGAGAATATTGAGCTTGACATTGGAACTTTGGAAAATATGAAAAAAGTCCGCCGTTCTCTTCCAAAAGACAAAGAGGAAAATCTTAAGAAGTCAATTGAGCGGAAAAATGAGATTATCACTGAATCCAAGGAAATAAACAAGGAAGTGGAAGCGCTTCAGGCTCATCTTAGGGATTTGAAGACTGTTGGAAGGGTAAAAGTTGAAGGCATAACTTACCCTGGAACAAAAATCTATGTCCGGGATGTTGTTGACGAAGTTCATACAGAAGTTTCAAACTGTACGTTCTATTACGAGAATTCATTTGCAAGGCGCGGAAAATATGAGCCGCCTTCCGTGGATGTGACAAAAGGACCAGAGGGATATAACTAGATGGGTTTACAGCCGATTGATTTACAGACAATGTATTCTCAAATGTCGAATATGGCGAAACAGGCATCTCTTGCGGAACACAGTTTGCAGGCAGTTCAGAATGCCCAGAACAAGGAGATTGTCCGTCAGATAGAAGAAGAGAAGAACAAGGTTCTTGAGGCAGAAAAGCAGAATGGTACCGCATCTGTAAACCAGAACGGGCACAACAATCAGGAAGGCGCAGAATCTTTTGGCCAGAATGAAAGCAAGAATGATTCTCCGGAAGAAGAGAACAATAAGAACAGGCTGAAGGAACCATATATCGGTCAGCATATTGATATTACGAGGTAGAAATTGTCGGTCGCTCTGATTTTGATTTGTGTTTTCAATGTGGTGATGTGGATTGTTTTTTTGCGTCATTTCAAAAATCTTTTTACAACAGAAGACATTGTCGCAAGCACAAAAGAAGAAGTTAATAAGATTCTCATGGATTTGGACCGCCAGACTGAGCGGAATCTTATGCTGATGGATAATTCCATCGCACGCCTAAAATCATTGAACGCAGAAATTGACAAAAAGCTCAAGCTGCTTGATGAGATGAAGAATTCCGCCGCAGGTACTGCTGAGCTTACCGCAAGAATAAATTCAAAACCTTCCGCCGGAAGAAAAATTGCCGCTTCCGCATACGAAAAAAATAAAACCGCCAAAAAAAATATAAATTCAGAGGACACCGTTGTGCTTACGCGTACCGGCGATCAATTGTCTGTCGAGCCCCTCCAGACAACTCTTTTCAATGAAAAATCGGATTTTCAGCAGGACAAAAATTCAGAGATTCCTGTGAACCATGACATTCATGTTGATAGCCAGGGCGCGGCCTATGCGCAGATTCCTGTTGTTGCACCAAAAGTGTTTGTCTCGGATACAATTGCAGATTTAAGCAAGGCGCCTGAAACCTTGAAAGACAAAATTCTCAAGCTTTTTGACCAGGGATATAATGCTGATGTTATTTCAAGGGAACTTGGATGTTCCGCTACAGAAGTCCAGTTTGTTCTTGATATAGAGCGTCCATAGAAATTATTTCTGTTTTTTCTTGCCGGTTTCTTTCAATTGAGATAAAAAAAATCAAAAAATATTCCATTTTTGGATTAATTTTGTTGGTCTTTTTTACTTTTTGGATTATATTTAAACAAAACATTTTTTTAACAACTTTAGTGGGGTAAAAATGGATTTTCAGTTACAAGAGTTAATTGACAAAATAAAAAAAGACGGAGTTTCCAGTGCCGAAGCGGCAGCTGCGCAGATTACCGCCGATGCAGAGAAAAAAGCTGCATCTATTGTTGAAGAAGCACAGAAAAAGTCAGATGACATGATTAAAAATGCCAAGTCTGAAATTGCACGGCTTGAAAAAGCAAGCGAAGACGCTGTTACTCAGGCTTGCCGCAATATGCTTATCAGTTTCCGTGATTCTTTGGTTGCTGAGCTTGACGGAATTATCCAGTCAGAAACAGCAAAATCTTATTCACCAGATTTGATGAAAACTTTGATTCCTGAGACAGTTAAGGCTTGGAGCAAAAATGCAGATGCTTCGGAACTTTCTGTTATTCTGAGCGAAAAAGATTTGAAATCTCTTGAGGACGAGCTTAAAGCTGCACTGAAAACAGAAATTTCAAAAGGCCTTGAAATAAAGCCGGACAGCACGCTTTCTGCAGGATTCCGTATCGGTGTAAATAATGGTGCTGCATTCTATGATTATTCAGCAGAATCAGTTGCAGATTTGTTCTCTGCATATTTGAATCCACGCGTTGCAGCTATTATGAAAGAGGCTGCAAAAGGAAATAATTAGTGAAAGAACAATATTATTTGGTTTCGCAGCTGCCTGATATTTCTGCTGCTGGAGAAAAATCCGCGCTGCCAATTACCGAAAAATATTACAGAGATTTGTGTTCCCGCTTTTTTGATGCAAAACAGATTGAGATTCTGAATAAACTTTCTCTTGAAGCACCAAAATTGCCAGAATCAACAGGATCTGTTTTTCTTGATAAATGGTACGATTTTGAACGGGCTTTGCGTTATGCTCTGGTTCAGGTTCGGGCTCAAAAAATGAAGAAAGAGGCTGGTTCGGTTTCGGTTTCTATTTCTGCTGATTTGGTTCAGGCTGCTCGTACTGCTGTTGGAATGGACAGTCCTCTTGCTGCGGAGCAGTTTCTTTATGAATTCAGATTAGGCGTTCTGAACACGCTTCAGCCGATGGATTATTTTTCTTCTGATTATGTTCTTGCTTACGGAATTAGGCTGATGCTGCTTGAGCGTATCAGAAAATTTGATAAAGAGAAGGGAACAGATTCTTATCACAAAATTTACGATACTATACTTGGAGAAACTATATGACAGAAACAAAAGGTAAAGTAGTCGGTATCAATGGAAACATGGTTTCTGTTAAGTTTGACGGAAATATTTCCATGAACGAAGTTGCCTACGTTAATGTTGAAGGCAAAAAACTTCGTGGTGAAGTTATCCGTATTCGCGGTGACGTTGCCCAGCTACAGATTTTTGAAATGACACAGGGAATTAAAGCCGGCGATTCTGTTGAATTTGCTGGAAATATGCTTTGTGCATTGCTCGGACCAGGACTTCTTGGACAGGTTTATGATGGTCTTCAGAATCCTCTTCCACTGGTTGCAGAAAAAGCAGGATTCTTCCTTGAAAGAGGTGTTTACGTTGATCCGCTTAATAAAGAGACAAAATGGGACTGGACTCCTTCTGTAAAGCCAGGAGATAAGGTTCTGCGCGGAGATTCAATCGGTTCTGTTCCAGAAGGACCTTTTACCCACAAGATTCTTGTTCCATTCGGACTTCTTGGAACTTATACAGTAAAAGAAGTTACACCAGCCGGCTCTTATACAATCACAGACAAGATGGCTGTAATCACGGATGAAAAAGGAAATGACCATACTCTTACAATGTGTTTTGAATGGCCTGTAAAACGTGCTGTTGACTGTTACGCTGAACGACTTGCGCCAACAGAAACTATGGTTACAAAGACACGTCTTATTGATACATTCTTCCCGGTTGCAAAGGGTGGTACTTATTGTATTCCTGGACCATTCGGTGCCGGAAAAACTGTTATTCAGCATACAACTTCAAGAAATGCCGATGTTGATATTGTAATCATCGCGGCTTGCGGTGAACGTGCCGGTGAAGTTGTTGAAACAATTAAAGAATTCCCTGAACTTATTGACCCTCGCACTGGTGAATCATTGATGAAGAGAACAATTATCATTTGTAACACTTCTTCAATGCCGGTTGCGTCGCGCGAGGCTTCTGTTTATACATCAGTTACTTTGGCTGAATATTATAGACAGATGGGACTTCACGTTTTGCTTCTTGCGGATTCAACTTCTCGATGGGCTCAGGCTTTGCGAGAAATGTCCGGCCGATTGGAGGAAATTCCTGGAGAAGAGGCATTCCCTGCATATCTTGAATCTTATATCGCTGCGTTCTATGAACGAGCCGGTTATGTCCGCCTTAGAGATGGCTCAAAAGGTTCTGTCACAATTGGTGGAACAGTTTCTCCTGCCGGTGGTAACTTTGAGGAGCCTGTAACCCAGGCAACTTTGAAAGTTGTAGGTGGTTTCCATGGACTTACACGCGAACGTTCTGATGCGCGAAAATTCCCTGCAATTGATCCAATCGGTTCATGGTCAAAATATAAGTCTGTAATCCGCGAGGACTGGGTTTCTTATGCGCGAAATGTGTATAAGGCTGGTGTCGAGGTAAATCAGATGATGAAAGTTGTTGGTGAAGAAGGTACAACAACAGAAGACTTCGTTCTTTATATGAAGAGTGAATATCTTGACAACGTTTATTTCCAGCAGAACTCTTTTGATGAAGTTGACGCGGCGGTAAGCGTTGAGCGTCAGACATATACTTTCAAGAAAGTTCTTAAGGTTCTTGCCTCTGATTTTGAGCTTGCGGACAAAGATGATGCCCGTGTATTCTTTAACCAGCTGCGCCAGAAATCCTTGGACTGGAACTACATTGCCTGGAACACACCTGAATTCAAGGCTAAAGAAAAAGAAATTGATGATTTGTACGCTTCTAAAAAAGGTACTGTAAAAGCTGAAGCTAGTGAAATGCTAAAGGATGGTGAATAATGAGTAAGATTTATAGCCGTATTGAATCTATTGTAGGTTCCGTTATCACAGTAAAAGCTGACAATGTTGCCTATGGAGAACTCGCGGAAATCGAGACTGTTTTCGGTAGATCGCTTGCCGAGGTAAACAAGATTGATGGTGACACAGTTTCTCTGCAGGTTTTTGCTGGTGGACGCGGTGTTTCAACTGGTGATCACATCCGATTCCTTGGACACAGAATGGAAGTTTCTTTCAGCGAAAATCTTTTGGGCCGAATTTTTAATGGTTCAGCAGAACCTCGCGACAATGGTCCGGCACTTGCGGACAATCTTGTTGCAATCGGCGGACCTTCTGTAAACCCTGCAAAACGAATTATGGCAAAACGTATGATTCGTACCGGAATTCCAATGATTGATATGTTCAATACATTGGTTATTTCCCAGAAACTGCCGATTTTCAGTATTTCTGGTGAACCGTACAACCAGCTTCTTGCGCGAATTGCAATGCAGGCGGAAGTTGACGTAATCGTTCTAGGTGGAATGGGCTTAAAGTACGATGATTATCTTTATTTTAAGGATACGCTTGAAAACGGTGGCGCTCTTTCTAAGACTGTTATGTTTATGCATACCGCAGCTGACCCGACTGTAGAATGTCAGAAAATTCCAGATCTTTCTCTTGCGGTCGCTGAACAGTTTGCTCTTCAGGGAAAAGATGTTCTTGTTCTTCTTACTGATATGACAAACTTTGCGGACTCTTTAAAGGAAATCGCGATTACACAGGAACAGGTTCCTTCAAACCGTGGTTATCCTGGAGATTTGTATTCTCAGCTTGCAAGCCGTTACGAAAAAGCCGTTGACTTTGAAGGTGCCGGTTCTGTTACAGTTCTTGCTGTTACAACAATGCCAGGTGATGATGTTACTCATCCAGTTCCAGACAACACAGGATACATCACAGAAGGTCAGTACTATCTTAAAGGCGGAAGAATTGAGCCGTTCGGTTCATTGTCGCGACTAAAGCAGAATGTTAATAGCTCAACACGCGATGACCACCGTGCTCTTATGGATGGTATGATTCGTCTTTATTCAAATTACAAGGATACCCTTGAAAAGAAATCAATGGGTTTCAATATGTCTGCATGGGATGAGAAACTTCTTGCATACGGAAGAGAATTTGAGGACGAAATGATGGATCTTTCAAAAAATATAAAACTGGAAGATGCATTGGATCTTGGCTGGAAAATTCTTTCTGACTGTTTTGAACCGTCAGAGACTGGTATTAAAACTGCTTTGGTAGAAAAATACTGGCCAAAAAAGAATTAATAGATTCTGTTTGACTTTAAGGTTCTGTACTGTAAAAATTGCAGAATATAAAAAAAACTAATAGCAGAAGGAAGCTGTATGGCTAAAATTAAGCTGACTAAAAATGAGCAGAAAGTTCAGAAAGACGCGCTGAAAATGTATCAGCGTTATCTTCCTACGCTTACGCTTAAAAAACAGCAGCTCCAGACAGAAATTCGTACTATTGACGCAAAGGCTAAGGAAGTGCGCGCTAAACGCAAGCAGCTGGAAAAGGAATTCGATGAATGGATCTCAGTTTTTGGCGAGGCGGATGCGTTTAAGCCTGGAATGGTAACTGTAAAAAACATCAAGAAAGGTGTTGGTAATATTGCCGGTGTTGCTATTCCTGTTTATGAAGGCGCAGATTTTAGCCGTGGTGACTACGATTTGTACGAAACTCCTTTATGGATTGACATGGCTGCTGACAGAATGGAAAAAGCTTTGTCTCTGGATCTTGAAGCGGAGGTTCTTGACGAACAGGTTCGGCTTCTTTCCCAGGAATTGCGCACGACAACTCAGCGTGTAAATCTTTTTGAGAAAGTAAAAATTCCAGAAACAAAAGCAAATATAAAGAAAATTTCTGTTTATCTTGGTGACGAGCAGGTTGCGGCGGTTGTTCGCAGCAAAATCTCCAAGAAAAAACTTCAGGCCGCATCTGATGCTAAAAAGGAGGCTTTACAGTGATTGTAAAAATGAAAAAAGTCTCGCTTGTAGTTCTTAATAAAGAGCGAAAAGAGGCACTGAAGCAACTGAAAAAAGTTGGTGTGGTTCATCTTGAGCACATAGAGGGAAAAGGCGAGCAGCTTGCCGCATTCAAGGAGGCATCTAACAATGCTGTGAATGCTGCCTCTATTCTTGCGGAAATCAAGCTTCCTAAAAAAATGCCGAAAGCTGAAAAACTGGGCGATGCTCAGATTGCGGCAAAGTGCAGGGAAGTTATTGAGCTTTCTGAACAGAAGAAAAAACTTCAGGAAGAAATCTCATCTTATTCCGCGGAACTTGAACGTCTTGCTCCGTGGGGTGGAGTTACTCCAGCGGATTTTGCTTATCTGAAGGAAAAAAATATTTCTCTCAAAATGTACGAGATTCCAGAGGACAAGTATAATCTGATTGATGATAATTCTAAGACAATCTGCGTTAATCGATACAAAAAGATTGTGCGTTTCGTTCTTCTTGATGCGACTGATGAACGCCCTTCTGGATTTCCTGCTGAAGCTTATGAAGTTCCAATGCCGGAATTTTCAACTGATGAGCTAAAAGCAAAAGTTGATTCTGATAATGCAGAAATCCAGAAAATCAACGAGAAATTTGTTTCTCTTGCAGTTTTTGTTCCTCAGATGAAGGAATTTGAAAAATCTCTTGAATCAGATATTGAGTTTGAAAATATTTATTCAGGGATGGAGCAGGAAGAAACAGGAAAAACAACAGATTTGGCATGGCTTTCAGGCTTTGTTCCTGTTGATAGCCTTGAAAAGCTAAAGTATGCTGTGAGGACAAACGGCTGGGCCTTGGCTTTCTCAGATCCAGCAGAAGATGATGAGGTTCCTACAAAACTTAAAAACAACAAATTTGTAAGTCTTATTTATCCGCTTACAGATTTTTTGGGAACAGTTCCTGGCTATCATGAATATGATATTTCTGGCTGGTTTTTGCTGTTCTTTACGGTTTTCTTTGGAATGATATTTGGTGATGGCGGCTATGGTGCGCTTGTTACAGTTGCATCATTGATAATGATTTTAAAATCTGTCGCAAAGAAACAGAAAGTTGCACCGATTTTAAATCTTGCGCTTTTGCTGGGAATCGCTACAATTGCTTGGGGAACTGTAACCTGCACATGGTTTGGACTGACTCCTGAGCAGCTCCCGGCTTGGCTTGTGAATCTTTCCGTTCCGCCGATTTCAAATGCCAGCACAGAAGCTTGGCTTCCATTCTGGTCTGATGATCCTTCAAAGGGAACTTTGACTACGGCTCAGAATCTTCAGATTTTCTGCTTTACTCTTGGATTTTTGCAGCTTTCAGTTGCTCATTTCAAGGGAATTGCGCGATACCACAAATCTTTGAAGATGCTCGGTGAACTTGGTTCTTTGCTCCAGCTTTGGGGAATGTTCTATGTTGTTCTGAACATGGTTGTAAGTTCTCAGGTTTTTGCATTTGATGAGCTTATTTACGGTGTTCCGGTCGGAAAAGTCTCAATCGGACTTGTCGCATTTGGTTTCGCCTTGAGTTTTGTATTCAGCAATTATGATGGAAGCATTGGAAAATCAATACTTGAAAGCTGCAAGAATATAATTTCTGTATTGCTTGGTGTTGTAAATGTTTTCTCTGATATTGTTTCTTACATAAGACTTTGGGCTGTAGGTCTTGCTGGTGCGGCAATCTCAAATACAGTAAATACAATGGCCGGTCCGATTTTAGGTCATGCTGTTTTATTTATTGCCGCAGTTATTCTGCTTGTTTTTGGACATGGATTGAACATGGTATTGAACTTGCTTTCAGTAATTGTTCATGGTGTTCGTTTGAATACGCTTGAATTCTCAAATCACTTGGGAATGTCTTGGTCTGGTTTCAAATATGCTCCGTTTGCAGAAACGGAAAAAATAAAAAAATAAACTATTCTGCAGGACAAAATGTTCTGCCATAGGAGATTAATTATGAATTTTGGTTTGTTAGGTGCCGCTCTTTGTATGGGTATTGCTGCGATTGGTTCAGCTATTGGAATTGGAATTGCAGGTCAGGGTGCTATTGGTGCATGGAAACGCTGTTATGTAAATAATAAGCCAGCTCCATTTATTCTTACTGTATTTGCTGGTGCTCCTTTGACACAGACAATTTACGGTTTCCTTTTGATGCAGTCTATGGTGGGAAAAGTTAATGCTGGTACTATGAATCCTGCAACTGCCCTCGGTCTCGGAATTGCTTCTGGTCTTGGTATGTTGTTCTCTGCTGTTGCTCAGGGAAAAGCCGGAGCCGCAGGTTCTGATGCTCTTGGTGAAACAGGAAAAGGTTTTGCCCAGTACATCATGGTTGTAGGTCTTTGCGAAACTGTTGCCTTGTTCGTAATGGTATTCTCAATGATTGCCTAAAAAATAGTAAGAAAAAAAAGACTGTCTGGAACAAAGTTTTCAGGCAGTCTTTTTTTGTTTAAAAACATATTGTATAATAATTAATATGAAAACAGAATTTAAAAAGCCTCGTACAGTTTTTTTGGGTGGAGCTGGAAATGTAAAACGCATAGGAATTGGTGGCGATGAACCGGTTTCTATTCAGACGATGTGGAAATCTGGCATTGTTGATATTTGCGAAAATGATGAAAAGTTGACTGAACTCTTAAAACAGATAAATACTTTGAAATCCTTGGGCTGTGACATTCTTCGTTTTGCCGTTCCTGATATGAAAAGTGCGGCAAGCCTTGTGAAAATTCAAAATCATACAGATATGCCGCTGGTTGCAGATATTCATTTTGACCATCGCTTGGCGCTTGAATGTCTGAAAGGTAATGTTGCCGCTGTCCGAATTAATCCTGGAAATATTGGAAATCGCCAGAAGGTTGAGGAAGTTGTAAACGCATGCCGTGAAAAAGGCGCTGCAATCCGAATTGGTGTAAATACAGGAAGCCTTCCAAAAGAACTTGCAGAAAAAGTTGAGAACATGGAAATCTCCCGCGCGGAGGCATTGGCTGAAACTGCGGCACGGGAAGCTGCTGTTTTTGAAGAATTGAATTTCACTCAGTATGTTGTAAGCATGAAAGCATCTAGTGTGCAGGAAACAATCGAGGCAAATGAGGCTTTTGCAAAAAAATACGATGTTCCTCTGCATATCGGTGTTACTGAAGCCGGGCCGCTGATTACAGGAATTGTAAAATCAACAATGGCATTTACGCACCTTTTGAATGAAGAAATTGGCAGTACAATCCGCGTAAGCCTTTCTTCAACTCCAGAAAATGAGGTTATCACGGGCCGGGAAATTCTTCATGAAACAGGAAAACGAAAAGGTGGAATAACAATAGTTTCTTGCCCACGTTGCGGCCGGGAAGGTTTTGATGTCCATGGATTTGTTCAGCGCTGGCAGAATGAGCTGCTTTCAATGAAAAAAGATATTACGGTTGCTGTCATGGGGTGTGTTGTAAATGGTCCAGGCGAAGGAAAACATGCAGATTTAGGAATTGCCGGCGCAGGTGGAAAAGCAATTATTTTTAAAAAAGGAAAAATTATACGCACAGTCAGCGAGTCTGATGCCGATAATGCTTTTAGGGAAGAACTGAATTCCCTGTAACAGTTTTTTGAGGAAAAAAATGAAAAAAAACGGATTAATTTGTCTGATTTTCTTTTGCACGTTGAATCTATTTTCAAAAAGTTTAAAAAAGCCAGATTATGTTCATAATTATGAGAGAATTCTGGAGGAAGCCCAGATTTCATTTGATGAAAATTCCTACGGTGAAGCATTGAATCAGGCGGAAAAAGCAAAAAATTCAAAAAAATATCAGTCTGAATATGAAATTTCTATGCTGGAAAATTCTTTCAAACCTGCAGAAGTAAAAAGGAAAGGTGATTCGTTGAATTCAATTCTTGAAATTCTGGAGGAGCGTGAAGATTTTGAGGCAATCCGGATTATAAAAATGAATTTCAGAAAATATGGTGAGAAATCTTTTGATGATTCAAAAAATAATCTTCTTTTGTTTCTAAAGAAAAATGCCGCATTTCCAGAAGTTGACTTTTTGATTGGGAAAATTTATTGTCTTGAAGGCGAGTATTCCATTGCCTATGAATATTTTTTGACTGCCTATAAAAATTCTGAACTTCTAGAAATTCCTGATGAAAAATACGATATTCTTTATGAGCTTGCGAATGTAAGCCAGTTATTAAAAAAAGATGAAAAATATGAGGAATTTCTTCTGCTGATTTTGAGTCAAAGCAAAGAATTTAAAGATGAGATTTTGTATTCCGCGCTTAAAAAAACTTCAGAAAGCCCTCGTAGTGACTGCATTGAGAAATTTTTCAGTCTTTACCGTTGCGATGATTTTAGCCTTATAAAGGCATATTTTGCTCTTACAGATTTTTACCAGACGCACAACCAAAAAGAAAAAGCTCTGAAAACTTGCCAGCTTGGTGTAATTACGGCATATACAAAAATCATTGATGTTATAAAAAAGCGCAATGCTGATTTTGAAGTTGCCGGACTCGCAGATGTGCTGAAGGAAGTCCAGTTTTATCCAGATATAATTCAATGGGGAATTGAAAATAATATCTGGAAAGGTTTTTATACGCTTGCTGAATTAAATTATCTGAACAATAATCTTATTTTTGCAGTTCAGTTGTTTAATATCTTAAAGGACAATGAGCCGGAAGAATACTGGAAAGAAAAATCAGCTGTCCGTTTGAGCGAAATTGTCCCGAATTAATAATGCAATCCCAAGCCGATTGAAAGCTCATAAGAACTTACATTGTCGCGCCAATCCTGATTAAAGAATGCGTTGAGTTTTGGCATTTTTCTGCTTAAATCAACACCGAAGCTTGCCCTTACTTGAATTCCTCTGATTCTAAGAGGATAAATGATTCCTTCTATACCACCGCATAAAAATCCATCCTTTGGATTGAAAGCTGTTCCGGAAGCCTCATTATGGAATAGAGCAAAATCAATGAACGGAGAAATCTGTGCTTCCAGGTTAAAATATTTTGCAAACTTGATTTTTTTGATGACAGGAATCTGATCCCAGTAAATTCTGCAAATTCGAATTGGAATATCAAAGTTTATTACCAATGCGCCTGCTGATTCACAGGCTTTTTCATATTTATGGTCGCCAGTGTCATCGCTGAAATACTGTTTGTCACGGATACCACGCAGCCGCTCGCCGAAAGATTTTGTTCCATTCATCACAGCAAAACCGTAAACATCTGTGCAGATTGCAAATCTTTTGAATGCTTTGTACGCCTGAATTTCGCCTTCAACAGATGGTTTGAAACTATATGTCTGAAAATTATATGCGAAAGAATTTGTTATTGATGCAGAAAGTCCGTTGCGGAAGTTTTCAATCCAGTTTACGCGTCCTGTAGAAAGTGTCTGTCCAAATGAAATTACAGGACTGCTTAAATCAGTGTTTCTTTCATCTATTCCATCAAAATCCCAGTAGTAAACCCCAGAAAAGAATGGTGTGTAATATATTTTTCCCCAATTATCAATTTCCTGGATGGTTATAGGGATTGAAAGCTCTAGTTTTTCGCCAAAATATGTTCCGTCGCCATAGTGATAGACAAGCCCGTTTTTATCTTCTTCATCGTAGTCAAGATTTCTTGCGAAAATCTGGTTTGCAGTCGCGACAACCGAAAATTTGTTGAATTTTTTTGTCAGAGAAAGTCCAGAGTCAAAGCTCCATTCGGGTGTAGAGTCTCCGAATGTGTATGAAAAATCAAGGTTGTTGTTCCAGGAAGCGTCTAAAGTTCCCAGCTGAAATGGTGTCTCGAATTCAAGACCAAATCCTACAAGATAATCTTTTGGGGAATCATCATCGTTCAGTTCAATTGCAAATTTTGCCTCGCCGGTCATTGTTTCCATTGAACCCATGAAATTTGTATCCTTCAGCTTTACCGTAAGATTCATTGAGTCGCCTGAGCTGTACTTTGGATATGGCGCTGCAATGAAATGCATTGAGTCATATGTTGAAATTCTTAGAAGAACTCCGCAGACATCAGATTCATCAGGATCTATGATGGCAAAATCAATGTTTACTTTTTCAAAATTTCTTGTGTTTTCAATTTGCTGCTTTACATCTTTTATGTATTCAATCAGCTCATCCTCATTGTTGAATTTTCTTTTAAAATCAACTGGAACTTTTGTTTTTAACGCATATTCCCGCGTAATTCCGGTAAATTCAGCGCGTGAACCTTCAAGATTATATTCCACATCTTTTATTTTATATGCAGAAGCAGAAAGTGCAGAATAGGAAATAAACAAGAGCAGAGAAATAATTGATTTTTTCATTTTTTAATATGCGCCTTTTCCGTTGATTACAACCCAGACAGTTTTTATAAGAATCCATATGTCGAGCCAAACCGACCAGTTTTGAATGTAATATGTGTCAAGATTGATTCTTTCCTCATAACCTGTGTCAGAACGGCCTGAAATTTGCCACATTCCAGAAAGTCCCGGGGTTACAGTCAAAATATAGTCAGCGTTTTCACCGTATTTTTCAAGTTCTTCTTCTGTAACGGGGCGCGGACCGACAAAACTCATTTCTCCGATAAAAATATTCCATAGCTGAGGAAGCTCGTCAAGGCTTGATTTTCTTAAGAATTTTCCGAATTTTGTAACGCGCGGATCATCAACAAATTTTCTGTCTTTTTCCCATTCTGTGCGGCGTACAGGATCTTCCGCAAGAATTTTTTCAAGCATTTCCTGGGAATTTTTATACATTGAGCGGAATTTCCAGCACTTTATGTGTTTTCCGTTTTTGCCGACTCGTTTATGGCCGTAAAAAACTGGTCCTGGGGAAGTCGCTTTTATAACAATAGCAATTACAACCGAAAACGGAATTACAATTATCGCCGCAATAAGACAAAGAACAATGTCTATGAGTCTTTTTAGAAAAAGATTCCAGCGTTTTGTAAGGTTATGCGTTGCCGAAAATCCAAGAATTCCGCCCAAATCCCTAAGATGCATGGAAGATGTGTAAATATCCTGATGATTTGAAATATTTATTGTGTACCGGTAAGAAGACATGATAGGTCTTCGTTTTCCTTTGAAATCACATATTATTGCGACTTTTATCTTGAGCTGCTTTATTGTCTCAAGAATTTCATCTGAGTCAGGAAAAACTGGAATTCCGTTGTTCATGTAACATTCTGTGGCAGAGCTGTCTATGATTACAGCCGGTTTATAGCCTAAATCAGGGCGTTTTATAAGACGGTTTATTACTTCTTTTGCGCTGTCACCGGTGCAGTATATTACGGCAGGAACTCCATAAAAATGGAATTTTCCGAATACATGGCGTGAAAATTCCCTGGTTGCAGGAAGACCTATTGCGGAAATCGGAATTGCCAGCAGAAATGCGCAGATTACTCCCCAGGTATCGCTGTCCTTGATGAGATTTTCGGCGATTGCGCCAGTTATTGTCTCATTGTCTTCTCCAAAGAAAACCAGTGCAATACAGAGTCCGAAGTAACAGAAAAATGTTATTATCGTCATTTTGCGTACTTCTTCAGACGGAGAAAGCAGAATTCCCGGATAAAGTCCTGACGCGTAGAAAATCACAAGGATTATCGGGAAAAATACTGAATAATAGATGAATGACCTGAAATTTATTGCGGACGGATTTATGAAATTCATTATAAGGAATGCCAGTCCGACACAACAAAAAAGCGCGACTGCGTCAGAAAGCATAATCATCAGTCCGGAAAAAAAAGAACTTGTTCTGTTTCGGTAGGTCTTTTTAAAATAATTGATAAATTCGTTTGTGGTCATAGGCTTAATATTTTAACTTTTTAACGGTTTCTTGTACAGTATTTATGAACTCTCTTTGGAAACGTTCTTCTGTGAATGAACGTGCATGGGAAACAATTTCTTCTTTCTTGAATTTTCCTCCGGCATCAAGTTTTTCAAATTCAAGGATTGCGTTTGAAAGAGACTCGATTTTTTGCTCTTCAAAGAAAATTCCGGTCTTTCCGTCCACAACTGTTTCAAGTGCGCCTCCGCGGCCAAAAGCAATTACTGGAGCGCCGCAAGCCTGCGCCTCTAGAGGAACAAAACCGAAATCTTCCTCTGCGCAGAACAAAAGCGCCTTGCAACGCTGAAGATTATCCTGCAGAACCTCATCGCTGGCCCTGCCCAAAAATGTTATGTTCTTGTCGTTGCCGGCAAGTTTTTTCAGATTTTCCATCTCCGAGCCGCCGCCGATTACAACAAGCTTTTTTCCAAGTTTTTTGCATGAAGAGACCGCGAGGTCGATTCTTTTGTATGGAACAAGCCGGCTGAACGCAACGTAAAAATCTTCACGCGGTTTTTCAGAAGGATTGAACCGGCTTACATCAACCGGAAGATAAATCACTTTTGCGTCGCGGTTCCAGAATTTTTTTATTCTCCGCGCGATGAATTTTGAATTTGCGATGATTGTGTCAATTCTTTGGCTTGAAACATAATCCCATAGCCGTAGAGAAGGAATCCATCTGTTCATGAAAAACTGAGTCAGCTTGCCGCTTCGTTTTCTATAGTCAAAAAACAAATCCCAGGCGTAGCGCATCGGTGAATGGATAAAGGCTACATGAGGAACGTACGGCGGAGTGATTACGCCTTTCGCGCAGCATGAAGAGGATGAAATCACAAGGTCGAATCCGCTGAAGTCAAATGACTCAAAGGCTGTCGGCATAAATTTTAAAAGTTTTGTGTAAATTCTGCTTGCCATCGGCAGTTTCTGGATTTTTGAAGTGTGGATTTTATTGTTCAAAAAGTGGTTTCCAATCCGTTTTTTGTCGTATACAAGCGTGAAAATTTCAGCGTCCAGATAGATTTTCAAAAGATATTCAACAAAAAGCTCAGCGCCGCCGTAATTTACAAGCCAGTCGTGTACAATTGCTACTTTCATAGTGATTCCTCAAGAGTTTTTTGAATGATTTCCGCAGTTTTTTCAAATGAGTAGATTTGCGGAAATTCTTTTATTTCATCATTTTCGTTCTTTATAGAAAGCAATTTTTCCGCCAAATCGTTACAGTCACCGGCTTTGAAAAATGTTACGGGAAAATCCTTGTAGATTTCCCTGAAAACCGGAATGTCAGAGATTATTGCTTTTGTTCCAAGGCTCATGGCTTCAAGCGGTGGCATTCCGAAACCTTCGTAGAAAGACGGCTGCACGAGTCTTTTTGTTTTCCTATAAAGTTCCTTTAATTCTTTGTCGCTGATTCTGCCGGTGAACAAAATTGAATTTTTTGGAGCTTCGCTTATTTTTTTGAAGATATTTTCATCTGCTGTGCGGAAATTCTCGGAATTTCCGACAATTTTCAGCGTAAGGTCAAAACCTTTTTCCTTTGCAATTTTAAAAGCGTCAACAAGGACAGAAAGACCTTTGTGTTTTTTTATATTTCCAACAAAAAGTATTGAATTTTCTTTTTCGGTTATGGAAGTTGGTTCAGAATCTTTTTCATAAAACCAGCCTGGAACGGCATTATACGTTACAACGACATTTTTTTTGCATTTTAAGTTATGAATTATGCGTTCCTTTGAAAATTCAGATACTGTGAAAATTTTCCTCGATTTGAAAACCGCATATTTATAGAAGAATTTTCTGATGATTGTTCCTGATTTTGAAGCAAGACCTGGAACATCAAGAAAAACCACATCATGGATTGTTGTGAAAACTGGAATTTTTATTCCACCGGTTATTCTTCCAGGAACATTGAAGTACGGCGAATAATAAATGTCGCAACTGTTGATTTTTTTCAGTATTTCTTTTGGAAATGCAAAAAGTTCTCTTAATGAAAAAGTTTTTACTTCAAGATTCAGAATTTCTGTTTTTTCAGACTTGAATTTTTCAAGCTCATTCTTGTTTCCGAGCAAAAGGCATTCATTTTTTTTTGTAAGATAGGGAAGGAGCGCATTTAAATATGAACCGATTCCTCCGCTGTTTGTCATTCGGCAGTCTATGGCAAGTTTCATACATATAGAATAGAATAAAGTGTTTATTTTTTCTACAAAAAATGGTAAAACAAGAGGATGTATTTTACAAAAAAAATGATAAAAAAAGGTTATATTCTGGTTTTTGCCGCATTTTTTTCGTTTTGTTCTTTTTTAAATGCGGAAACTTATGGCTCCCAGCAGCTTATTCCAGCTGGACATTGGGTTTATGACGCGCTTTTTATGCTTTCAAATGAAACTCAGCGCACTTCTTTTGCAACAAACGCCCCGATTTCTGTCGGCGAACTTAAAATGTATTTGAATCTTGTTCCTTATGAGAAACTGAGCGATGCCGGAAAAAATCTTTATGATAAGCTTTCTGATTATCTTGGAAAAAAAGCTTTTTATTTTGATATGGGATCGGTCTATTTTGGTTTTAATTTGAATGCCGCGCCAGGAACCATGTATAAAAGTAACTCTGAACTTGACTGGTCGTTTGCGACCGACTACACAGGACACAATAATTCTGTGAATGGTTATGATATTTTGTCGCCGGAAAATTATAGAGACAAGGCTGATGGCTCAAATATCGATTGGAAAAAAATAGATGAGATAGAGATGTCGAAACTTAAGAATCCTGCGGAATATGAACGCAGTGTAATACAAGACAGTGGTGCAAAATACGGCGCATATTCTGGATTTATAAATTCTTACGGTTCAAAATCTTTTGCGGAAATTCCGCTCTATTTGGGGTGGAGCGACTATTTTATAATCCACACAGGAATCTCTTTTGCAAAAAGTTTCTGGGGAATGGACACAGATTCAAATGTTACAAATATTTTCTATAATACAAGTGATATGGATTTCTTCTGGCCAAAAACTGCATACGGAAGTGCCGGAAAAACTTTTAAAAAATGGGGCGTAAATATAAATTTTGGCCGGCAAGGACTTCAGGTTGGAAAAACTCTTACAGGTTCTGTGATTTATAACTCAACTTTTGAGACAGAAGGATATTTCCAGCTTAATCTTTATTCACCTAGAATGAAATACAACCTTGATGTTGTCCAGGTGAGCACAGATAAATATCTTTATATGCACAGTGTGGAGGCGCGTCCGCTTTTTGACTGGATTCGCTTTGGAATTCTTGAGGCAACTCTTGTCCAGAGCGGTTTTGAGCTTAAACATCTGAATCCTCTGATGATTATGCATTCATTCGGCTCGTGGGAAGACAGCGATTACGTGAGCGATATTGAAAAGGAATATTATGGAGAGGCGCACATCTGCCAATATATGGGAATTTCACTTGAGCTTACTCCGTTCAAGTATTCCCGACTTTATTTCTTATATGCGCAGAATGAAATGCAGACCCCGTTAGAACTTGGTTCAGCAAACGCAAATTCCATTCCGGACAGCCTGGGATTTCAGGCAGGTTTTGAGCTTACTATTCCGGATAAAAACAATGGCTGGTGGACAGGAACTTTGGAAGGTATTTATACAAGCCCGTTCTGTTACATAAAGCAGGGCGCAGACTGGTCTCTCTACAGCACAAGAAATGACATGCAGTCAAATTCAAGTGTTCCGCTTTGTTCGTGGATTGGTTCTCCGTTCGGACCTGATGCGATTGGTTTTCAGGCTCGTGTTTCATACAGTCAGATTTCAAAATGGAATGCGGAGCTTGATTATCTGTTTTTGGCGCACGGAACAAATTCATTCGGTTTGTTCAATAACACAATAGAAATTGACGGAAAAAAATATTATTCTTATTATCCGAGTGTTTTAAGAAAAATGGGACTTGTCACAGATGAAGAGGCTGAGGATATTGCCCGCACTTATGTTCTTACAGGTTCGGTTCAGTTTACAAACAGCATTACAGCAAAGGCTTCGTATGATATAACGCCACAAATGAGCCTTTCTGGCAGGGCAACATATTCGTTTATTTTTAATAACAAGAATGAAGAAGGAAATTTTGCCCACGGTTTTGAAGGTTGTCTGATGTTTGAATATAAACTTTTTGAATAAGGTTGAAATATGAAGAAGATTATTTTATCAATTTTTGCTCTGTTTTTGTGCATGGAATTTTGTTTCGCCCAGAAAAATCTTTCTGTAAATGTTGATGACGAAATTTATAGCATTCTTGAGATTGCGGAGATGAAAGGATTCTGTGATTTTTTGCCAGGCGCAAAACCGTACACAGTCTCAAGGATTTTCAAGGCGATTGACCAGATTTTAGAGCACGAAGACGCTTTGAAAGCTTCAGAAATTGAAATTCTTGAAAATTTCAAGGCAAAATATGAAATAAATCCTGAAAAAAAGAACAATGCAAGGCATCTTGCGGTTCAGACAAAAGATGAAAAATATCATTTTTCGTTTCTATACGATTTTGGACTCGAAGGAAATGTTTCGGGCGGAATTTATAACAAATCTGATTTTAATTCTGTAGGCTTTGATTTTATGCCGGAAATAAATTTCCGCGGTGACATAACAAACTATGTTTCTTACGGTTTCACTGGAATTTTTGATTTTACCTATATGCCGTTAAAGGAACAGGGGGAATATTTTATTGGCTACTCATGGTTTGAGCCTGGCGTGGAAGACTTTTTGGATGGAGATTTAGACAAAGATGGAAAAAAATATGATGAACCAAATCGCCGTACAATCACAAAATATTTGAACAACAGTTATCTTCCATATTCCTACAAGAAACCTTGGGATGGACAGGTTTATCTTCTGTCAAATTTGTCAGCCTCTGGAACAGAAGGATGGGCTACAGAATTTGGCATGAGCGGAAGCGTTCTTGCGGAAATAAAAGCGTCTTTCCTTGATGACCATCTGACAATTGGTGCCGGCCGCCAGTCTCATGAATGGGCCGCAATGGACAACGGAAGTTCTCTTGTGCTGAACCGGCAGGCCAGGCCATTCTTTGAATTCAACACAGGAATTGAAATGTTCAGCTGGCTTAAATTTTCAACGCTTGCCGGAATCCTTGAATATCCGAACGCAGACTATATGAACTCAAATTCATATCCAGAGAAAGTTGACGGTTCTGATGATTCATATTTCTGGCAGAACGCATTTTCATTGAATATGATTGAACTTGACTTCAAATATCTGCATCTTGATTTTGGTAGCTCAGTAGTTTACCCGAAACGTTTTGAAATCGGTTATCTTTTTCCACTTTTTATCTATGTTGAGTACCAGAATCATACCGGCGATTCGGATAATCTTGCGCTTTTTGGCGATATAATGCTAAGAAAACCTGGAGTTGGAAAAATCTGGGCTTCAATTTATTTTGATGAGCTTAATATCCAGAACAACTGGTTCACTGAAACTCGTGTAATGTTTTCTGGACAGCTTGGTGCAAAGGCAGTTATTCCTTGGCTTCCGTTTGCAAGCGTTTCTACACGATACACAAAAGTTGAGCCATATTGTTATACTCATCATGCGATAAATTATGCTTCAACATACAATCATTATATTATGGAAAATTACACAAATAATGGTGAGAATCTTGGTTATTATCTTCCGCCTAATGCTGACGAATTCTTCTTCCGCTTTGAGATGAAGCCTCGAAGTTTTGTGAGCACTGCGCTTCAGTATCAGTTTATCCGTCATGGTGCAGATTATGGAAGCCAGCAGGTTCCTGGAAGTTCTTTATATTCAGAGTTGAGCAAATACAATCGTGATGATCTGAAGAAATATTTCTTGCATGACGGCGCATACAACTGGATGCACATGATAAAACTTGAGACGACTTTTGAGCATAAAAATATTCAGCGAGACTTGCAGTTCAGCCTAAATCTTGGATTCCTTTACAGCTATTATACTATGATTGACAGTGATAATTACGATCGCAGCATTTACGGAAACAATGGAAACTGCAAAAATGCTGATTTTTCAACGCCGTACCATTTTGTGGACAATGATGAATATCCGGTTCAGTTTGGCGTGATTATGGGCTGCGGATTGAAGGTTTTGTTTTAGTCTTTAAGAAACGATTTTAGGACTTTTTTAAAGTCTCATAAAGTTTTTTTGCCGCCGCATCGTATGTATATTTTTTCAAGATTTCATCTGGTGTGGCAGTTTCTTCTTTTAAAAGTTCTTTCAGCTGGACATTTGCGTTGTCCGGAGAAATATAATGGGCTGTATTCTTATAAATTTCAGGTAAAGATGCGGCTTTTGAGACAATTATTTTAGCTCCAACAGAAAGTGCTTCCAGCGGAGGAATTCCAAAACCTTCATAATAGCTTGGAAAAACAAATGCCTTGCAGTTTTTCATTAACGATTTTACTTCTCCGTCAGAAACATATCCAAGCAGAGTTACATTTTTGAGCGTTTTTAAATCTTTCAGTTCTTCCGGAACAAGTCCGCTGATAGCTTTTCCACTTACTGCAAAGTTCTCGTCCGGATGAGATTTTGCGTATTTGCATATCCATGCAAGATTCTTGCGTTTACTTAGTGAGCCAAGAGTAAAATAAAAATCACCTTTTTTTAACGAAGGAAATCTTTCAAAAATCCGCTCATCTTCTTCTATTGAATTAAAGTGATCCCAACCATTTGGAACTACACAAATTTTTTGTGTGGGAATTTTGTACATTTCCGCAATCTGTTTTTTGCTGAATTCCGAAACTGTAAAAACAATTTTTGCATTTTTTGCGATATTTCTGTAGTTCAAAAGGCTGTAGGCTTTCACAAGTTTGTCTTTTAACCTGGAAAAATCTTTTGGAAAAACTTTCGCGTAGATATCGTGCAAAAAAGCGTATCCACAATTTTTTCCGAGCGGTGCAGTGTTGGAAAAATTTAACCCGGTAGAACCAGTTTTTTTGCAGTATTTCGGAAATTCAATTAAATCCCAAAATGGAAAATTCTTAATAATCTTTTTTGAGCGGATTACTTTTATGTTTGAAAATTCAGGAATAACTTTTGGGTTTGCAGAAACAAGAATCGAAAAATCATCTTGTTCTGTTAAAAGTCCATCAAGCCGTTTGCAGGTCTCCCATGAAAAACGTTCAATTCCTGTAAGATTTCTGTTCAAAAAGTTTCCATTTATAAGAATTTTTTCCATTCTGAGCCTTTATTAGTCTCTTGAATACAAATCTCTTGTGTATACTTTATCTTTTACATCATCAAGGTCTGTATTCCAGCGGTTTGCGATAATTACATCAGAATTTTCCTTGAACCACTGCAAATCCTTTGTGACTTTTGAATTAAAGAAATCATCGCCACCTTTAAAAGTTGGTTCATACACGATAACTTGAATTCCTTTTGCCTTGATGCGTTTCATTACACCCTGAATTGAACTCTGCCTGAAGTTGTCGCTACCAGCTTTCATGGTAAGACGATAAACTCCAACTGTTTTCGGCTTTTTCGCAATAATCTGGTCTGCGACAAAGTCTTTTCTTGTCCGGTTTGAATCAACAATTGCCCGGATAAGGTTCTGCGGCACATCAGAGTAGTTTGCTAAAAGCTGCTTTGTGTCTTTCGGAAGACAATATCCACCATAACCAAAACTTGGATTGTTGTAAAAATCCCCGATTCTTGGATCAAGGCTGATTCCTTCAATGATTTGCTTTGTGTTCAAGCCTCGGAGTTCAGCATAAGTGTCAAGCTCATTAAAATAGGCAACACGCAAGGCAAGATATGTATTTGCAAAAAGTTTTATCGCTTCAGCTTCTGTGCAGTGCGGATGTAAAACCTGAACATCCTTTTTTATAGCACCTTCTTTCAGAAGAGAAGAGAATTGTTCTGCTTTTGCTAAGAGAGTTTCGTCATCCTTTGGGTAGCTTACTACGATTCTTGAAGGATAAAGATTGTCGTAAAGCGCGTGACCTTCCCGTAAAAATTCCGGTGAAAAAAGCATGTTCTTATAGCCAGAATTTTTGCGTAAATTTTCAGTGTATCCAACCGGAACTGTTGATTTTACAACAATTGTCGCCTTTGAGCCTGATTTCTTTACAAGCTCAACAACAGCTTCAACGCTTGAAGTGTCAAAGTAATTTTTTTCTTCGTCATAATTTGTTGGCGTTGAAATGATGATAAAATCAGCATCTTTGTACGCTTCTTCAGCATTTGTTGTGGCTGTTAAATTTAAATCTTTTGTAGAAAGATATTCCGAAATCTCTTTGTCAACAATTGGAGATTTTTTGCTGTTAATTAAGTCTACTTTTTCTTTGATAATGTCAACGGTTTTTACTTCGTTGTGCTGCGCTAAAAGTATAGCGTTCGAAAGCCCAACGTAGCCTGTTCCTGCAACTGCTATTCTCATGCTTTTAGTTTAGCACAAACAATATTTTTTTACCATATTTTTTGAAAACATAAAAACGAGCCATTATTTCCGTTTTTTGCTGAAAAATTTTCCAGTTCTTCTTAAAAAGGCGAACTGTGCTTCAATAAAATTAAAAAGCCACGGCAGTTTTGATTTTATGTCGGCGAGCGTAAATACAATAGGTGACTGCATTATGCTTACGATTCTCTGGTCGTTTATAAGATGGACTTTATTGAACTGAAATTTAGGGTCATCTATCATTTTTTTTACGTCTTCTGGAATTTTTCCTTCAGCTTTTATGCGGTTTTGAAGCTCTTTGTCCGCCAGTTTGTAATATGGAATGTAGTTTTTTCCGGAAAATTCACTGGAATAATAATGGATGATTTTTGCGTCTTTTAAAAATGCCAATCCTCCGTGGCTTGGCTGGCAGTTCCATTTTCCATCAAGCAGCTGCATTTTTAAGCCGGTTCTGTAATTCGCTTCATTCAGCGCGCTCTGGTCGTGAAAATCGTGTTTTTTGTATGCTGAATATTTCCAGGCTTCGTTCCATGCCTTGAAAAGATTTTCTGATTCCTCGCTTTTTCTTGCAAAGATAACTCCTCCGTTTATATTGCAGCCGGCGGCTTTTGTTCCATGGAATCCAAGTTTTTTATCTCGCTCAAGAAAATATTTTTTGTGGATATGTTCATCAAGCATTACGTGTCCGTCTAGAATTCCTGCGGTTTTATATGGAATTTTCTCAATTTCTGAAAGTTCTTCGGCGATAATTGTGTCGCAGTCGATATACAAAAAATCATCGTCAACATATTCTGGAATTGAAGTTTTTATGAGCCGGGAACGTTCCGTATTTGAAACTTTTTCATCAAATTCTACAGAAATTATTTTTGAGACATATTTTTTTATTTCACCACGTTTTAATAAAGGTGAATTTATTGAATTTTCAGTTTTGTTGTCTACAAGGAGAATTATGTTTGCGTCTGGCATAAGATTCCGCAAAGAATATGTTGACATAAGCGCCTGCTCGTAATACAAGTCATTTTTTCCAGAAACCAGAACATAAACGTAAGTCATAAAAACCTCATAGATTAAAATTGAAAATATTATAGCATAAAAAATGGGCGTTTTTACATTGATTCTGTGAATAAAATCAGTTTTTCAAGTATTTTTTCGGCCGCAAGGAATTTGTAGTCAACTCTGGAATTTTGTGGCGGAAGTTCAATGCAAAAAGATTCATTTTTTTTCTTGGAGCAGACTGAAAAATAAATTTTTCCTGGAACAGAATCTTCTGCATTATTTGGATCAATGTTTCCTGTTGTGCCGGTTACGCCGATTCCTATTATCGCGCTGAATGCGTTTCTTGCAGCGGTTGCCATGGCTTTTGCGGTTTCTTCTGAGTAAACTGAATATTTTTCTATGATTTCAGAAGGAACTCCTAGCATTATTTTTGCGTTGTTTGAATAAGTCACAAGTGAGCCGGCGAAAATTGCGGAGGAGCCTTCTGTATCGGTTATCAATGAGGAAATTAATCCGCCGGTGCAACTTTCCATTGTTGTTATTGAGATATTTTTATTTATCAGTTGCTTTGTGAATTTTATATATTCTGAACGGATTTTTTCTTTGTCTACCATGATTTATAAAACTCTATACTTTTTTAACTGAAAGTTCTATACTTGCTTCATGGCAAATATTTCTTTGGAAAATAAAACTGTTTTTGTTACTGGTGCAGTCGGGTTTATTGGAAGTTTTTTGTGCAAGAACCTTTTGGAAAATGTTTCCGGCATAAAAATTATTGGAATTGACTGCATAACTGATTATTACGATGTCTCATTAAAGCAGGAACGTCTTGATATGCTTTCTGCGTTGAAAAAAGATTTTACCTTTGTAAAAGGCGATATTGCAGATAAGAAGTTGCTGGATTCTCTTTTTGCGGAATATAAGCCGGCTGTTGTTGTAAACCTTGCGGCTCAGGCAGGTGTACGCTATTCAATTGATAACCCTGACGCATACATCCATTCAAACATGATTGGTTTTTACAATATCCTTGAATGTTGCCGGCATAATCCTGTTGAGCATCTTGTTTTTGCCTCTTCCAGCAGTGTTTATGGCTCAAACAAAAAAGTTCCTTATTCAACAGAGGATAAGGTTGATAATCCTGTTTCGTTGTATGCCGCAACAAAGAAAAGCAATGAGCTTTTTGCGCACGCATATTCAAAATTATATAAAATTCCTTGCACGGGCTTAAGATTTTTTACTGTTTATGGACCTATGGGGCGCCCTGACATGGCATATTTTAAATTTACAAATAAACTTGTAAAAGGCGAGCCGATTCAGATTTATAACAACGGAGATATGTACCGCGACTTTACTTTTGTTGATGATATTGTAAAAGGTGTTCGGGCAGTTATGCAGAAAACTCCAGAGGCAACTGAAGACGGCGCATTCTATAAAATTTACAACATAGGAAACAGCAAGCCTGAAAGCCTTATGCGCTTTGTGGAAATCCTTGAAAATTGCCTTATCAAAGAAAAAATAATTTCTGGACCAGGCAAGAGGGAACTTCTACCAATGCAGCCTGGCGATGTTTACCAGACATTTGCTGATGTTTCAGATCTTGAGAAAGATTTTGGCTTTAAACCAGCGACTTCATTGGAGCAGGGCTTAAGCGCATTTGCAAAATGGTATAAAAGTTATAAAAAATAGAAAATTTGTTTTTATAGGCAAATCCAGAAAAAACATGGATTTGCTTATTTTTTATTGAAAAAGATATTTCTTAAATGTCACTTTTTTTGCAGTTTTGCTTATATTTTTCCAGATAAAGTTCTGTTATGGAATATCTTTCTTTTGCATCCATAAAAAACACTTGATAAATTGACAGAATTAAGTCTTTAAAAAAGTTGAAGGTCTTGCTCATTTTTTTCTCCCATAAAAATAATGAATGTTTTTAATTGTTATACTTATATATAGAGAAAAAAATGCAAAAACTGAAATGTTTCACAAAAAAATAAAATAATTTAAACAAGTGTTGAGAATACATAAAAACTTCTGCCACTTCAAAAATGGCAGAAGTCTTGAAAGATTCTAAAGATAAAGCCTCTTAGTCTTCTTCATTATCTTTGTTATTAGGAAAAATTGGAATTCCGCCCCATTCATCGGTCATATAGTTTTCCTCCAGGACTTTGTCGATTCTGACATGTTCTTTTTCCAGGCTAAAAAGCCTTGATGTTCTGTCTTGATTGGAGTCGCAAATCCAGATTTCATCGCGGCGCATAAGTTTATGTTTCATTATGCGGGTTTCATGTGTCGTTGTTATAAGCTGGATTTTCTTGTTTTTTGCGTATTCCAAAAACTTTTTTACAAATTCAATAGTAAGCTTCGGGTGCAGGCTGCGGTTAAGCTCGTCCATTATGTAGACTTTCTCTTTGTTGCTGACAAGAATCTCAAGAAGCTGAAACAGACGGTGTGTGCCATCGCTTTCGTTCGCCATGTGGAATTCAATTTTTTTTCCGGCAATATTATGTACAAATTTCAAGACATAAAAATGAAACTCGTTGTCATCCTCAAGCGAAATTATAAAAATATCGCGCCGGTTACGGATTACAGTGGAATAAGTTCTTTTTTGCAGCGGCTGGATAAAATTTGCAATCTGATTTGAAAAACCTGGTCGTACAAAAAGCATATCCATATTGATTTTCTGCTGGGTCCGTACATCAAGGGTTTCAAAGACTTTTTCCTTTGAGACTGGCTCAAGCTTGATTTCTTCAATTCCAGTATCAAATTCATTCAGAAGTCTTGCAAATTCATTCTTGCAAAGATTGTAACGCAAAAGCGATGTCTCTTGGATCGGCTGATCAGGGAACACAACCTCAAGTGTTTCCGCAAACCATCTGAACACCTCCAGCAACGGCAAAGCCTCTTTGTTCTGCATGAAAAATCCCTGGGTGTTATGGTTTATATTGAACAAAAATGGATTTCCATTCATTGAATAAGAGCGGGCAAGAACTTCAATGTCATTTTTCTGGCCTTTTATAGAATGATGGAACTTGTATTCGCTGTTTTCATCTTTGTAGAAAAGCTTTGTATGCCTGTTTCCGACAACTCTTACAAGTTCCTCTTTTATGAGCTGACCAGTTGTCAGGATTACTCCTACAGAATATTCATATAGGACCTCATTCTGTATAAAACAGATTGAAAAAAGCGAAGGGGCAATCGCATTTTCATCATAAAATCTGCACCATAAAGAAGTCGCATTTTGAGGAAGCCTTCCAAAAACAACAAAATTTTTTAAGATAGCTATTGCACGCACAAGGTTTGTCTTTCCTGCGCCATTTTTTCCGAAAATCGCGGCGAAATGCAAAAGCTCCTGTCTATTTTTTTTATCTATAATAACATGGTCTTTTTTTTTGATGACGCGGCCTGCTTTCATCCCGAAACTTTCTTCTTTATTGAAAGAAAGGAAATTTGAAACTTTAAATGAAACTAGCATAAATATTCCCTATATTTTGAATTATATTTGAATTATCGGTGATTTTCAATAAAAAAGTATAAAATCTTTCGATTTTGTCGTTAAATTTTATTACTTTTCTTGACACCTATTATATTGTATGTTATCTTAAAGTTGTAAAAACAATAGAAAAAATCGAAAGATTTTAAAAGTTTTTACAATTACCACTGATTTTTGTAGCCAAAAACAATTTTAGTCGAATGTCCGTTGGACTAGATAAAGTTGACTACCGTTTAGTAATACAAAACAGTGAGTTCAATTTCAAGGAGGCAGTATATGGCTGTACCTTTTGTTAGTCGAAAGAGGATTAATCCTCGTGATTTAAAGGCGGACGGAAAATTTTATCCGGCACCTGCATATATTTCAGAAGTGAATGTCAATAAGCTTGCGGAAGAAATTTCTGAAAGCACAACACTCACAGCAACAGAAGTTGTCGGAGTTATCAGAAGTCTGCTGCTTACAGTTCCAAAATATATGATGCTGGGCTATAAAGTCCGGCTGGATAGTTTTGGGGTTTTCAAGCTTGGATTCAAGAATAACTGCAAAGGATGGGAAAAACCATCCCAGGTCACAGCAGGAGATATTGACGATGTGAAGGTGATTTTTTCACCGGAATCAATGCTGAAGGATAAGCTGAAAAAGCCTGAATTTGTAAAACTAGATGCAAAGTATCTTCCGTCTGATGATGAGGACAAGGATTCTGGAGTTAAGACTCAGGACGAAAATCCTGAGTCTGAGGCAACCGGAAACTGAAGTCGGGTGATTAAGATGATATAACGGCATCTTGGTCAGTGATTAATATAAGTAAAAAAGGAATCCGTTATGAATGATATTTTTTAAGAAGCCAGGTGTTTTTTTTGGCACACCTGGCTTCTTTTTTTTACCCCACTTTTAAAGCGAATTTACCCCGTTTTTACAGGAATTTACACCGATTTACCCCATTTTTTTTGGATTTCATATTGATGGATTGGATGCGTTTATCAATATGAACAGGTGGTATCCATATTGATAAACCGGATGTGCTCATATTGATAAATCACCCCCTGCCATATTGATAAATTTACCTGTTTTATCAAGATAAACAGGGGGTTGTTATCTTGATAAGTTAATTACATTTATTTGGTAAATGACTCAGTTTTATTTGATGAACTTGCTGTTTTTACTTGGTAAAAGCCTAATAAGTTATTGTTTGCAATTGTCTTGTAATTCCCGGAGTTTTTAAAGGGAAGCGAAGTTCCTTATCCGTCAGAATGTCTATTTTATCCTTGTGAATTCCTCATGGATTTTCTTTACAACAGAAGAAGTGATGCTTTGTTCTAGCAATGACAAATTTGTTTTTTCTTGGTTAGTGGAAACAATATTTTCTTCAAAAAGTTGCTTGTAGGAAACATTCAGAGCAGCCGCGATGTTTTGAACAACTTCCAGAGAGGCGGATTTTCTTCCTAGTTCAATTTGAGTCATAAAAGGAACTGAAATTCCCGATTTTTCCGCCAAATCTGCTTGAGTCCAGCCAAATTCTTTTCTTATTTTTCTGATGTTATTTCCTAAAACAAAAAGAATATCTGTCATTAAAATAATTATGTTGCTATCAGCAATACTTGAAAATAATCTAAAAGCAATTTATAATGTTGATAATAGCAATATTTAGGAGATTTTGTTTTGAAAAAACACGCCATTCTTTGCGGCTCAGCCCCAGACGGATTCACGCAGAAAAAAATAAACGAAATGCACGATTTTCTCATAAGCGAAGCCGGCGGCTCTTGGGCGGAAAAAGATATTGTGGTTTTTCCGAATGGCGTGGACGAGGCGATGCTTTCTTTCGTTCTTGAACGGCTAAAAGCAGATAAAACTGAACAAATTCTTCTATATATATGCACTCTGACGCCAGTTGCGGATGATGATGAGTCTGTGTGGCTTGGCGGTGAGGAAGTGCGGAAAAGTATGCTTGAAGATTTCTTTGCGGATGGCTGCGGTCAGGTGGTTTATGACTGCGGCAGGGAAGTTGAGAGCGATGAAGAGGTAGAAGAGGTTATTTAATTTTTATGAGCGGCAAAACAGAAAACTCCCCGGAAAATACACTTTCTCCCAAGTCACTGAAAAAGAATGCGGTGCTTAATATGACAAAAACTGTCATGTCGCTTGTGTTTCCGCTTATAACTTTTCCGTATTCAAGCCGTGTGCTTGGACCGGTCTATATAGGCAAGGTCAATTTTGCGCAGTCGATTGTAAGCTATTTTGCTTTGGTTGCCGCGCTTGGAATCAGCACTTATGCGGTAAGGGAAAGCGCGAAGCTACGTGATGACAGAGAAAAACTCTCTGTTTTTGTAAAAGAAGTCTTTTCCCTGAATATGATTTCCACGGTTGTCTCATACATCCTTCTCGCGCTTGCGATGGTTGTTGTTCCTGCGTTTGAAAATTATAGAGTTTTGCTGTGCGTCTGCGGCGCCTCAATTCTTTTTACAACTCTTGGCATGGACTGGCTCTATACAGGTCTTGAGGAATTCAAGTATATAACGGTTCGGTCTATCGCATTCCAGTTCATAAGCCTGATTCTTCTGTTTGTCTTTGTCAGAAATCAAGATGATTATCTTAAATATGCCGGGATAAGCGTTGTGTCGTCTGTTGGAAGCAACATCTGCAATTTTCTCCATGCAAGACATTTTGTTGATTTTAAGATAAAAGCCCGGGATTTGAAAAAGCATCTGAAACCGGTTTTTACGCTTTTTGCAATGAGCGCGGCAGTCAGCATCTACACAGTTTTGGACACTACAATGCTGGGGTTTATAAAGGGCGATGAGGCGGTTGGAATCTATACCGCGGCAACAAAAATAAACCGCATGGTCATAATGA
>ERZ808267.32-NODE-32-length-90651-cov-14.029725_pt1 | contig 90651 bp, 73 predicted proteins | sample MGYA00521241_ERZ808267 | MGnify/ENA primary metagenome ERZ808267 (study PRJEB31516, sample SAMN03275592) | gut metagenome | biome: mammalia-associated habitat; material: feces | host: Papio cynocephalus | place: Kenya | collected 2012-07-19 ...
TTGTCGGCGAACGAGTGACATAACAAGTGAACGATACCTATCTATGTGAGTGCCGTAAGGAGCGAAGCGACGGAATAGCGATTGTTACGAAGTCAATCGCGTCTTTCCCCTCTTGCGAACGATGTTTTTTAGATAGAAAATCATACTTATTTGAGCAATAGGGGAAAGCCCGAAGGGAAGGGGTGATGTTTTAATTTTTGATAAAATTTCGATAAAACTATTTGAAAAGTGTTTTACACAAAAACACACTTTACGATGCATAAAAATAAACATAAAGTGTCGATTTTGACAAAAATTCGATATTTTTCGACAAAAGCGGTTTTTGAAATATCGCATAAAAAGAGGTATGATTTTTCATAGAGAGGTAACTATGAAAAAGAAAACGACGATGAGATTTCCGCAAAGCAGAAAAGGGTATGACATTGACGCGGTAGAAAGTTATATCGCTCTTGAAAACGCAAAGTGCGACGAGGTGCAGGCAGAGCAAAGACAACGCATTGCCGACCTCAAAAAAGAATGCGACGAATTGCGCTCGCAAATAGGCGTGCTGAAAGGCAGAGAAGAACAGATAAAACTTGCTTTCGTAAACGCCACCGACAACGCCGAAAAACTCACTCGCGACGTAAGGCGCAGATACGAAAACGAGCTTGAAAGACTGCGACTTTTCAGGACGAAATGGACGGGGGCTTACGAGCAGCTGAAAGAGCGATACCACTTCGATAAAGACGCGCTCAACGTCGAGAGCGTTGCCGTCAACGTAGAGGTGGAGTTGACCAAGTTTCTAATGCAGGATTTTTCGCTCAACAAGAGCGTTTGCGAGGACGAAATGGAAGCGCATTTCAGACGCGAAATCGAGAGGCTGACAATGCCTGTTTGCAGAGGCGCGTCCGACGAGATTCCTCCCGAAGCGAAAGAGATTCAGGCAAGGCTGAAAGACGCCGAAAATCGCAAGAAAAAAGACGAGAGAACGTCCGTGGCTTTTGACATTAACGAAGCGTTGAATCCGACTGACGACATAAACGCAACCTGTCAAGCACTCGGACTTGCAAAATAACGAAATCGGACGAAATGTAGTTTTGAGAATACTTTTCGTGTCGTATTATTAAAAAATATTTTGCAAATCGTATGTAAAAAAATGCCATCGATTTTTGATACAAAAGCACTCTAAAGAGTGCTTTTTTTGTCAAAATTTCGACTTGTCGCACGCAAAAGAAAAAGTCGTCGCGTAAAATATTTAACTTATTTTCAAGAATGCCCATTGATTATTTTGTCGAAATGTGTTAGCATATCTTGAGAGTAAATCTATAAGTGCGCGCATATAATGATTATAGTATAATATCGTTCGGCGGTCGCAGTAGATTGAAAACCGTGCATAAGCGCGGTCGAGAGGGGAATCGTTGATGATTTACGACGTACAAAAAGCGAGTGTTTTAAAGAGGGCTTCCGCCTTTCTTTTGGACATCATTCTCGTTGCCGTTTTGGCCACGGGATTTATGGCGCTTTTGTCCGTGATTTGCAAGTACGACGCCCATTATCAGAATTACACGGAAATTTTCACGCAAACGGCAAACGAAATAAACGAAAAGTACAAAGAAATGTACGGCATCGATTTCAACGTATCCGAGGACGAGTATAACGCATTGCCCGAGGACGAAAAGGCGAAAATCGACGCTCATAAAGACGAGGTAAACAAAGATTTTTCCGACACTCTCAAAGCAAATCAGGAGTTTGTGAAAGAAGCGTCTTTGGTGCCGGCGTTGTCGCTTATGATAACGTCAGTCGGCATTTTCCTTTCTATGCTTATTCTCGAATTCGTATTTCCGATTTGCTTCAAAAACGGTCAAACTATCGGTAAGAAGGTCTTTGGCATAGCCGTAATGCACACAAACGGCTTGCGTGTAAGACCTTTTTCTATGTTCGTTCGCTCGATTCTCGGTATGTACGTTTTCGAGATTATGGTGCCTGTGCTAATCATACTTATGATGGTGTTCGGCACTCTCAATATGATTGTGGGTATCTGCGTTTTGGTGGCGTTGTGCATTTTGCAACTCGTGGTGTTTATCGTGACGAGAAACACGTCTCGCTCGTTCTTGCACGACCTTATCGCAAAAACCGTTACCGTCGACCTCGCAAGCCAGATGATTTTCGACACCGAAGAAGAAATGCTCGAGTTTAAGAAAGCGGAGCAGAACGCGCTTGCCGAAAGAAACAACTATAGAGAAAACGGCGGATTCGATTTTTACAACAGCTCGCTCAACTATCGCAAGGGCAAAAAGATAGTCGACGAGAACGGAAACAATATCGAAAACAAGCAGGACGAATCCGTTTGCTCGGATATGGCTCCCGTCGAGCCGACTGCTTCGGACGCAACAGAGCAAAGTGCGAACGACGGAACTTCCGACGTTACGACGCAAAACGACGAGACGAAATAAGCGTCGTATATATATGGTAATAAAGACAATCTGTCTTTTTATATGAAAACAATATAAAGGATATAGGGATTATGAAAGTTGTACTCGAAAATTTGACCAAAGTTTTCCAAAGCCGTCACGATAAGGGCAAGGAAGTCGTTGCTGTCAACAATTTTACCTTTACCATTCCCGACGGTAAACTGGTCGGACTTCTCGGACCGTCCGGTTGCGGCAAAAGCACCACGCTTTATATGATTTGCGGATTGCAAAAGCCCACCGGCGGAAAGATTTTCTTCGGAGACGACGACGTTACGGCGTTGGCACCCGAAAACAGAGGCGTCGGTCTCGTCTTTCAGAACTATGCGCTTTATCCGCATATGACGGTTAAGCAAAACATTTTGTTCCCGCTTCAAAACCTCAAAGGAGAGGACAAACTTTCCAAAGAGGATATGCTCAAGAGAGCTTACGACGCGGCAAGACTCGTTCAAATCGACGAACTTATGGACCGCAAACCCAGCGAATTGTCGGGCGGTCAACAACAACGTGTCGCAATCGCTCGCGCACTCGTAAAGATGCCTCGCGTTCTCTTGCTCGACGAGCCGCTTTCCAACCTCGACGCACGTTTGAGATTGCAAACTCGTGAGGAAATCAGACGCATTCAGAGAGAAACCAACATCACGACCGTATTCGTCACGCACGACCAAGAAGAAGCAATGAGCATCTCCGATATGATAGTCGTTATGAAGCTCGGCGTAGTGCAACAAATCGGCAAACCCCAAGACGTTTACGACAGCCCCGCAAACCTGTTCGTCGCAAAATTCCTCGGCACGCCTCCTATCAACGTATTCGAAGGCGAAGTTAAAGACGGCAAAGTCTATATCGGCGAGGACGCTGTTTTGGACGTTCCCGGTCTTGCGGACGAGGACGTTTACGTCGGTATCCGTCCCGAAGGCTTTATCCTCAACGACGAGGGCGCGTTCACTTGCAACCTCAAGAGCGTTGAAGTTATGGGACGCGACGTCAGCATAGTTTCTACCAACGAACACGCGCTCAGCCCGCTTATTCGTTCGATTATAGACGCAACGAGCGTTGTGGACACCTCAAAAGACACCGTTCGTTTCGACATCAAACCCAACAAGATTTTCATCTTCTCGAGAAAGAGAGTGGACTGGGAAGCAGCGACGGAGCCGACGACCGTATATCAATGGAATCCGACCCGTCAAACGCTTTATACCGAAATCGAAGGCAAGACTTTCGACCTCGGCACGCTCAAAACCGTCGAAGTTGCGACGAAAGACGCCGCTGCGGCAGAGAAGAAAGCAAATCAACCCAAATTCGTCAAGAAGATTGTCAAGTGGTTCGAAAACAAGTTCGATAAGATTATCAAACTTTGCACGCCTAAGGCAAAACCCGTCGCTATCTCTTTGAATACGGAATACCTGTGCGTAACGGGCGCAACCGAAAGCGGCACCCCGATTTACTTTGCAGGCGTACAAGACGGCAACCTTATTACGACTATCGACATCGACGAAGCCGTTAAAGTCGGCGTAATCGAGGCAGTCGGCAGCGCAACGGTCGAGACCAAAGAAGTCGTGGAAAACACCGAGAGCGGCGAAGTCGTCAAGGAAGAATCGGTTGTCGCAAACAACGGTTACTACGCTTACTACACGGCAGGAGACGCAACCGTTTATCCGTCGTTCACGGTACATAACGCGGCAAGAGACGAGCAACGTATTTTCCTCAGCCCCGAGGAGGAGGCAAAGTGCTTCGAGTATATGGCAAACGAAATACAAGAACCCGTTGCCGAAGAAACTAAAGAAGAAGTTGTCCAAAACGTTGAGCAAACTATCGTAGAAGCATCCGAAACTCCGGCAGAAGCGGCTGTTGAGACGGTCGTCGAAGAAAAAGTCGAAGAAGAATTGGTCGGAGCAGAGAATAACGACAGCGAGGTAAAATAATATGGTAGATTCCAAGCATCAATGGAAGGCGTGGCTGTATCTGGCACCCGCACTCGTATTGTTGGCTATCTTTACCGTTTGGCCGATAATCAACACGGTGCGACTCGCTTTTCTTGAAAATTACAGCTTGCAGGCTTCACTCAGAGGCAATATTACATACAGCGTAGGATTCGGAAACTTTGAAAAAGTCGTTCAGTATCCCGGCTTCCTTACTTGCCTTAAGAACACGGTGTTGCTTTGCGTATTGACGGTCCCGATTTCAACGATACTCGCATTGCTTATCGCAGTCGTGCTTAACTCAATCGGCCCGCTCAAGAGATTGCTCCAAACGATATATTTCTTGCCGTACGTTACCAACTCAATCGCAATCGGTATGGTTTTCGCAACGATGTTCAACATCGTCGGAAACGCTTACGGTACGGAAAATCAGATAATCCAAACGGCAGGTATTATAAACAATATTATTATGGCGTTTGGCGGAGAGCCGGTAAACTGGGTAAACTTCGGTTCGACTTATTGGGCAAATATGTTCGTTATGGTGGTTTACATCGTATGGAACGCATTGCCGTTTAAGATTCTTATTTTGCTCGGCGGACTTCAAAGCGTCAACAAACAATATTACGACGCGGCAAAAGTCGACGGTACCTCAAAATTCAGAACGATGACCAGAATTACCGTGCCGCTTCTTTCTCCGATGATAGCTTACGTCGTAATCACGGGCTTTATCGGCGGATTTAAGGAATATACGAGCGTCGTAGGTATTTTCGGCGAGAATATGGGCGCACCGGGCGCAAAGAACTCGCTGAATACTATGGTCGGTTTCATTTATCAATCGCTTTCAGGCTCGCATCAGGGCAGAGCAAGTGCCGCTGCGTTGATACTGTTTGCAATCATTCTTGCCGTCACAATGATAAACTTGTACGTCAGCAAGAAGAAAGTCCACTATTGAGAGGTGTATTATGGCAGATTCATTGGTTGTAATGCATGATAAAAGCATAAAATCCGTTACCAACAAGCAAAAAGTGGTTGGCGTGTTCGGTATGATTTTGCGCTACCTCTTTTTGATAGCGGTCGCTGTTGCCGTTCTGTTCCCGTTCTATTGGATGATAAACTCCTCCCTCAAGACTATGGAGGAATACAGACTCACGGTTCCGACGTTCTGGCCCAAACAAGTTATGTGGGAAAACTACGCGGTGGCGTTTTCCGTCGGTAATCTCGGCACGTTGTTCAAAAACACCGTGATAGTCGGCGTCGTATCCACGATTTTGTCGTTGGTAGTTACCGTTTTGTCCGCATTTGCGTTTGCAAGACTCGAGTTCAAAGGCAAAAACGTTTTGTTTGCGGCTTTGCTTGCTACGATGATGATTCCGGGCGAAATGTTTACCATCACAAACTACATAACGGTGGTTAAATTCAACTGGCTCAACACTTACACGGCTCTTATCGTGCCGTTCCTCGTAAGCGTATTCTACATCTATCTGTTGAGACAAAACTTCTTGCAGATTCCGAACGAATTGTATTTGGCTGCAAAAGTCGACGGAACGAGCGATTTGAAGTACTTGTGGAAAGTTATGATTCCGCTTGCGCTTCCGACGCTTATATCCATCACGATTCTCAAAATGATGGGTGCGTGGAACTCTTACGTCTGGCCGCGTCTTGTCGCAAACGACGAAATGCACAAACTGGTATCAAACGGTTTGCGCGGACTCGCGTTTACCGACGCGTCAACAAACGAGACCAACTATCCGCAACAAATGGCGGCAGTTGCAATCGTATCCGCTCCGCTTTTCGCAGTGTTCGTTTTCCTCAGAAAGTACATTATGAAAGGCGTGTCGAGAAGCGGTATCAAAGGTTGATTTTTGCGTGCGTGTATGCGCAAACGTATGCGCACGTTAAAATACGGTTTATAACCGAAAGTATTTTTTAAGGAGAAACGAAGTATGAAAAAAGCATTTGCAATTATAATGCTGGTAGTAATCGTCGCCGCGTCTATGTCTATTATGGTGGCTTGCAACAAAAAGACCACCACTATCGGCGCAAACTTTGACGTGCCGGAAGGCGGATATGACGGAAGCGATGTCACCATCAAGTTCTATCACACGATGGGCGACACGTTGAATGCGGTCTTGAAAACGCACATCGCAAAATTTAACGAATTGTATCCCAACATTCACGTTGAAGATTCGCAAATCGGTAAATACGAGGACGTCAGAGACCAAATCAACACCGAACTTACCGCAGGCGAACAACCCAACATCGCATATTGCTATCCCGACCACGTTGCGGTTTATAACTTGGCAGGCGCAGTCGTACAACTCGACAACCTCATCGCAAGCAACATTGTCCAAACCCGCGCAGACGGCACGACTGAAGTCCTCGGTCTTACACAAGAGCAAAAAGACGACTTCATCCCCGGTTTCTACAACGAAGGCAAACAATTCGGCGATGACTTTATGTATATGATGCCTTTCTCGAAGTCTACCGAAGTTCTTTACTACAACAAGACGTTCTTTGACGATTATAACGCAATGAACGACAAAAGAACGGAAGGAAAGACCGCAAGACTCGAAGTTCCGACTCACTGGTGGTGCGACCCCGCTATCGGATGCGACGAAAACTGCAACACGAGTATGGAAAAAGTCGCAAGACTTCTCAAACAAATCGACAGCAACTGCATTCCGTTCGGTTACGACTCCGAAGCAAACTGGTTTATCACTATGTGCGAACAACTCGGTTCTCCTTATACCAGTTCGGACGAAAACAATCACTTCCTCTTTAACAACGATACCAACAAATCTTTCATAAACAGATTCCGCGGTTGGTACAACGAAGGTTTGTTCACGACTCAAACCATTTACAAGAGCTACACGTCAGGTTTGTTCAACACCACGACTGAAAAGACCAGAAGCTATATGTCTATCGGTTCTTCCGCAGGCGCAACGAAACAAAGACCGACGAAGGACTCCAACGGCAAATATCCGTTTGAAGTCGGTATCGCTCAAATTCCGCAACAAAACCCCAGCAACCCGAAGGTTATCTCCCAAGGTCCGTCCGTATGCATCTTCAATAGCGATAACGCACAAGAAGTAGTTGCATCATGGCTCCTCGTCAAGTACCTCACGACGTCCGTTATGTTCCAAGCAGAATTTGCAGACGCACAAGGTTACATTCCGGTATTGAATTCCGTATCTCAAAACCCGACGTTCGCAGGAAATTTGGAAAAAGCAAACGGCGGCGATAAGATTGCTTACTTGTCTATGAAGGTCTGTATGGCTCAAGCAAACGCATATTACACCTCTCCCGCATTCAACGGATCTTCCAAGGCCCGTGACCAAGTGGGCGACTTGTTGGTAAAATGCCTCGACAGAAACACCGATATTAACAAGGCATTCTCCGATGCAATCGCAGAATGCGAATACGCAATCTAATAGGTAATTTTCGATAAGCAAAAATGCATAAATGCGGTTTTTTGACAAAATAAACCGATAATCGCATAGTAAGTGTTTCATAATAAGATTAAACAATAAACAAATTCGCGCGTTCGGACTCCTTCCGAACGCGCGGAAAAACCGTATTTTAGGAACTATGAAAATGAAAAAGTTTCTCAGTATAATCACGATAGCGTTGCTCGTAGTCGTAATGGCGTGTTGTCTGTTTGCTTGTGACGATAAAAACGACGGAGGCGGAACGAATCCTTCCGACGTTAAGCCGTCAGAAGAACATATCGATTACGTCGACCAACTCAAGCTCGACCTCAATTCGGAAACGGCAAAAGTCATCAATCCTCCCGTCAGAAGCTATATCGACGGAGATACGACGCACTTTGTCGTAGACAATTCCGTTATCGAGGGCGGTGTGCTTAAAGCGCGTTATCTTGCAATCGATACGCCCGAATCTACGGGCAAAATCGAGCCTTACGGCAAAAAAGCGTCCAAATTTACCAAAGAAAAGATTTCCACAGCCGTGTCTATCGTTATCGAAGCGGACGGCACAACGTGGGAAGCCGATTCTACGGGCAGCAGATATATGACGTGGGTGTGGTATAAGCCCGCCGAAGACGCGGACTATCGCAATCTTAACGTCGAAATCTTGCAAAACGGACTTGCAATCGCATCCAACACGGCTCAAAACCGCTACGGTCAAACCGCTATGGCGGCGTTGCAACAAGCAAAGAGAGAAAAACTCAACGTTCACTCGGGCAAACCCGACCCCGATATGTACAACGGTGCGGCAATCGAGCTTTCATTGAAAGAATTGAGATGCAACGCACCCGAATACGTCGACAAGAAAGTGGCGTTTGAGGGCATCGTCTCCAGAAACAACGGAAACAACTCCGTATACGTCGAGAGCATCGAACCGGACCCCGATACCGGATTGCGTTACGGTGTATCTTGCTATTACGGATTTAATATGTCCAGCGCAGGTCTGGAAGTACTCAACGTGGGCAATCACGTTCGCATCGTAGGTACGTTTGCTTATTACGAAACGGGCGGAACGTATCAGGTGTCGGGTATGACGTGCAGCGAGTTCGACCCTGACAACAAGGACAATATCAAAGTGATTGACGACCAAAAATACGAGGCCGCATATTCTCCGATTGACGCAAATATGTTTGCAAATCAGACGGAAATCGAAATCGAATTTGAAGAAAACGACAAAATCACGAAAAAATCGGTTGCTTATCCCGAACTTTTGATGTCCACGACGGTTTCGTTGGACGGATTGACGGTTAAGAGCATTTATACGACGACCAACTCCGCAAGCTCGCAAAAAGGCGCAATGACGCTCACTTGCACGACTTCGACGGGTCTTGAAATTACCGTGCGTACGGCTGTTTTGAAAGACGAAAAAGGCGAAATCGTAACGAAATCAGCGTATTTAGGCAAAAAAATCAATATCAGAGGCGTTGTTGACTATTACAGCAGCGATTCCGATTATGCACCAACCCAAAACCCTTATCAAATCAAGGTGTTTGACGTAAAAGATATAACGGTAGTGGGCTAACCATTGCTTTTATATAACAAAAAAGAACAAATAATAAAAAAGGAGAAGCAAAATGAAAAAGGCTTTTAATTTCAGAAGCGCCATAGTATGCGTGCTTGTGTTGATTATGTGTCTTACGGCATTTGTTGCTTGCGACAAGAACAAAGGCGACCAAGGTCAAACCGACCCGCTTCAAGGTCTTAACAAAGCAAGAGACTATGTCAAACAGCTCTATATCAACAACAACGAAGAAACGGCAGCAGACTACACGGTTGTTTCGAAAGTAAAAATCGACGGTGTGACGTATCCCGTATCGTGGACAGTCACGATTAAGACCGAAGGTGCATCCGTTGACGACGTTAAAGTCGTAGCCGGCGAGAGCAACGTCACGATTGACGTTATCGATATGGCTGATAACGATATAGAATACACCTTGACGGCAACCGTAACGGACGCAAACGGCAATACCGCAACTGTTGATTTCAAACGTAAAGTTCCGAAATTCCACGTTGCAACGTGGGCGGAATATGCAGAAGCTGCAGACGGAAAACTCCTCGTCGTCGACGGTATCGTAACGATGTTTACGAGCGTGAAAGACGGAGCTAAGTCCAACAGCATGTACATCCAAGACAACGACGGTGCTTACTATGCATATTCTATGGACGAAGACCCGAAGGATAAGAACATCGCTGTCGGTATGAAGGTCCGCCTCGCAGGTACGAAGAAGAATTACAACGGCACTTACGAACTCGAGAAAGTTCTCATCAAAGAAGTTCTCAGCACCGAAATCGTCACGATTGAACCTATGGACGTAACGGAACTCCTTAAGAGTGCAGAAAGCGTAAAAGCAAAATCGCTTACCGACTTGCAAGGCCGTATGGTTACCGTTAAAGGCGCAATCGCAGTTGAAGTAGACACCGAAAACAAGTATTGCTACTTCTCGATTGGCGGCATAAAGGCTTATATCCGTCCGTCCGCATCCGCAGGCTTCCTTAACAATACTGAAATCAGCAAATTTATTGAAGATTTCACGAAGAATAAGGGACACCTTGTTGACGTTACGGGTCAAGCAGTGGTCTATAGCGGAGCATTCTATATGCAACCGGTCAAGACCGACGCAGTTGTTTACGGCGAAGTTGCCGATTTGGAACCCGCAGAGCAAGTGAAGTTTGTCAAAGAAAACGCAAACGCACTTAAAGACGTAACTTACAGCGGTTACACCGTAACGCTTCCGTCCGCAAGCGACGTTTTCACGGACGTTAAGATTGCTTGGACGGTTGACAACACCGACGTTTGCAAGATTGAAAACGGCGTAGCAAAGTTCACATACGATTACGCAACGGCAGGTCGCACGGTCAAACTTACCGCAACCTACACGCACGCAACCGATACGACAGTTGCTCCTCTTACAAACGAATACACGCTCGAATTGCTCATTCCGCAAGACGCAACCGTTGAAGAATTCCTCGCAAAAGATGAGGACGACAAAGTCTACATCATCACGGGTTATATCGTGGCAGACGGCAGCAGCAGCGGCACGGGTTCATTCGTAGTTGCCGACGCAACGGGCGCAGTGTTCTCCTACAACAAAGCAGACGTAGCAGTCGGCGACAAAGTTAAAGTGTACGGCACGAGAGCATCCAACTACGGCGTACCGCAAATCGGAACGCTCAACGTTGTCAAAGTCGATGCAGAAGGCGAAACTTACACCTATCCGGAACCTGCAGTTATCGACGGTACGACGCTCGACCTCTCCACGCTTACCGCAACCACAATCGTTCCTTACACCGGCGTATACACCAAGATAACCGGTTTGACGTTCTACAAAGACGGCAACTACAACAGCGCAGGCTTGCTCAAAGAAGGCGCAACTGTAGGTAGCACGGCAAAAGCAGATTACACTCAAGTATTGAGCTTGTACTCCGCATCCGACGCAATCCCCGAAGAATGGGCAGGAAAACCCGTAGTAGTTTACGGTTACGTCAGAGGCTACAGCACCAAAAAGTATCTCACAATCCAAGTTGCAAAAGTTGAAATCGGCTATGACGATACAGCCAAAGTTGCACAAGCAAAAGAAGCATTGACCGAAAACGTTATCGGCGGAACGGAATTTGCAGAAAACTTCGACCTTCCCGCAACAGGGTTGTGGAACACCACCATCTCTTGGGCAGTTAAGGGCGAAAGCAGCGTTCTTGCAATCGACGGCATCCACGCAACCGTAACCAAACCCCAAAACGAAAACGGCGAACAAGTTACTATCGTTGCAACAATCAAGAGCGGCGAAGTGACCGACACCAAAGAATTTACAATCACGATTCTCGGCGAAGTTCCGAGCTACGCAGTCAACTGGACGGACGCAAACCTTACCGCAGTTTACGGCGACGATAATACTGCTCTCGTAGCAGGCGGCGAAGTGAAGAAAGGCACCGTTGTTACATTCACGGTTGCTCTCCCCGCAAACAAAGTTGTCGCATCCGTAACGGCAAACGGCGAAGCTGTTGCAGACGTTGCTTACAAAACGACGTTTACGGTTACTGTCAACGACACAACCGCTATCGTTGTCAACTATGCAGATTACAGCTTGTCTACAGTAGCAAGCATTATTGCAAGCAATGACACTAATGCTCTTTATCAAATCACAGGTTATGTAGTAGCATTCGGCGCAGACGCAGGCAAAGAAGGCGCATACGCAATCGCAGACGAAAGTGGCGTTGCAATGAGCTTTGTTAAAGCCGCACTTGCAGTAGGCGACTACGTTACCGTGTATGCAACAAAATCCGTTGACAAATATGGCTTTGTCAGCATTGGCGTGAAATATGTCGAAAAACTCGAGGGCGGCAACTACGTTGAGCCTTCCGCAACGACTATCGAAGTAAAAGACGTTGACTACAGCATAAAGGGCAGTTATGTAGGCACTTTCTACAAAGCTGTTAACGGTACTGTTGTTGTCGATTCAAACGGATATGTAAACCTCGTTGCAGAAAACGGCAAAAAGCTCAGCCTTTACTGCGGCGATACAATGAAAGAAGAACTTAAAGCTCTTGCAGGTCAAGAACTCGAAGTTTACTGCGTATCCAGATCTACAAATGCAACAGTCGGTTACTGGGGCGTACAAGTTGCACGTTACACAGTAGTTGACGATGCGGCAAAAGTTGTGAAAGCGGCAAATGCGTTGGCACTTGCAAGCACGACTCTCGGCGCAGGCGAACTTACTCTCCCTGCAACAGGTTTGTATGATGCAACGATTACTTGGGCATCCGACAATGCTGCAATCGTTATCGGAGCAGACGGCATTACCGCAACTATCGGCACCGTTTCCGAAGATACGACGGTAACCCTTACCGCAACTATTACTCTTAACGACGCAAGCACCACGAAAGACATCACTGTTACCGTGTCTGCAACGACTCCGGAATATACCGTGTCCTTTGCAAACGTTGACGGTGCAACTGTCAGCGTAACGGTTGACGGCGTTGCAATCGCAACCGGTGCAAAAGTCGAACAAGGCAAAGTTCTCACGATTACCGTAACCGTTGACACCGCAAACTATGAGCTCGTCAGCGTTATGGCAGGCGCAACCACTCTCGAAGCCGTTGAAGGCGTTTACACGCATCAAGTTGCAGGCGACGTGGAAATCGTCGTTACCGTTAAAGAGTTGCTCAACACTCCCGAAAAGATTGTCAACGCAGCTTACGAACTCGCTCAAGGCGAATCTCTCGGCACGCAAACTCTTACCGGCGTCATTACCAAAATCAATGATGCTTATAGTTCTACCTATAAGAACATTACCGTTACAATCCAAGTCGGCGACTTGGCAGATAAGCCCATTCAATGCTTCCGTATGGTTGGCGACGGCGCAGAAAATTTGGCAGTCGGCGACAAGATTGTCGTAACGGGTACTCTCAAAAACTTCAAAGGCACGATTGAATTCGATGCAAAATGCACGTTCACGGCATACGAACCCACCGATGCAGAAAAAGTCGAAGAAGCAGCAGCCGATTTGGCACTTGCAAACACGACTCTCGGTGCAGGCGAGATTACTCTCCCCGCAACGGGCATCAACGGCACGACTATCACTTGGGCATCCGATAATGCGGCAATCGTAATCGGCACCGACGGTATTACCGCAACTATCGCTACGGTTACCGAAGATACGACTGTAACCCTTACCGCAACTATCACTCTCAACGATGCAAGCACCACGAAAGACATCACCGTTACCGTAACCGCAAAGACTCCGGAATATACCGTAACGTTTACGGATTCCGAAGACGTGATTTTCGAAGTTAAGAACGGCGAAACCACGCTTACTTCCGGCGACAAAGTGGAACAAGGCACGACCATTACCATTACGGTAGTCTTTGACGAAGCAAACTATATGCTCGTAGCGGTTAAAGCAGGCGAAACCGTGCTTACCGCAACCGAAGGCGTTTACACCTTTGAAGTTTTGGGCGACGTTGAAATCACAGCCGAATTGAAATCTCTCAAAGGCCTTTCTGCAGAAAAAGCGTATAGCGTAGCAGAGATTGTCGAAGCAACAAGCGGTCTTGTAACCGATGAAGTCACTTCCGACATCCTTTATGTTAAAGGCGTTGTCAAGAGCTTCACAGCGGGCAACTTCGTTCAAAACTTGATTCTTGCAGATGAAAACGACAACACCAAGACGTTCCTCGTGTACAGCGTAAGCTACGGCACGGCAGAAGATAGCGTTAAAGCGATTTATGTCGGCGATACCGTTGTCGTTGCAGGTTATGTAAAGAACTACAGCGGCACAATCGAGATGGCGACCGCAAACAACGTTTACGTTCAATTCATCTCTAGAACGGCAGGTCAAGGCTCTATCGTTATCGGCGAAACCGGAAACGCAACGGTTACCGTTGACAACGGACAAACGACAGGCGACAACGGCACAACGTTTACGTTTGAAGTTGCTGTAGCTACAGGTTACGAAATCGTTGCTGTCAGAGTAAACGGAAATAAGGTGGAAGCAGTCGAAGGCAAGTACACGGGTACTATCGCCGATGTAACTACGATTACCGTTGAAACGAAAGCAGAAGGCGAAGTCGTTGCAGAAAGCGAGACTTTGGCTGTACCGTCTACAAAGGGAACTTTGTCCGGTAAAACCATTACTTGGACTGCGACAAGCTTCACGGTAACCGGCAGACAAGCATCATCTAAAACTGCTATTCGTACAAAAGACTCCGACCATTACAGAGTATATCAAGATTCTGAACTTGAAATTGCAGGTAATAACGGTAAGAAAATCACGAAAGTTATCGTTACTTGCTCCAGCGATGCTTATGCAACCGTATTGCAAGGCAGCTTGACGACTACAGGCGCAACCGCAACTGTAAGCGGCTCGGTTGTTACCGTCACGGTAGATGAAGGTTCCTTGGATAGCATTTCGTTTACTGCAACAGCTCAAACGAGAATTACACAAGTAGAAGTGTACACTCTGTGATAAGCCAAAATCATTTAGTAATCCTTTAACTAAATAAAACAAAAGCCCCGCTTTTATGGCGGGGCTTTTTGTTTGAAGATATTGTGCGTGCGGAGTACGACGAATAGAAATTAATAATTAATAGTTAATAATTAATAATTGAGGAATATTCCGATTGTCATTCAGAGGGAACGGAGTGACCGTGGGAATCAAGCATCGCGAAATGCGCCGTTGGCTAGATTGCCACGCATACGCTCGCAATGACGATAAGGTGGGAACACCCACACCCGATTTATACTTCTTTTGTCATTCCGAGGAGCAACGAAAATTGCGACGTGGGAATCAAGCGTAGCGAAATGCGCCGTATAAAAAAAGTATCTGCATATTTTTTGCTTAAAAATGTGCAGATACTTGACGTCGGTATAGGAATTTTCGGTTTTCAGCCGCTTATTTGCGCTTTGAGGGCGGTGTAAGCGGTGTAGTCGGTGCGTTCGATGGTCAGAGGCGTTACCGTGACGTAGCCGTCGATTGTGGCGTCGCTGTCTATATCGTGATTGTGGTTGTTGCGATGTATGCAATGTCCGATTTGTCGCCAAGTGCCGTCGCCGAGGTCGATAAAGTCGTCCGTGAAGTACGGACCGCCTTGCATTGTAAGCAGTATTCCCTTTGGATTTTCGGGAATATTGACGTTGAAGATGTTGCCGTGCGCAAATATATCGTACTTTGTCGCAAAATCGTAAATGCAATCGAGCCATTGTTCCGCATCGTCAAAACTCGCCGTATGAGTTGACAAAGCAAGTGCTTTGAGACCTCTCGTGCAAGCCTCGAAGATTGCGCCGTTTGTTGCCGAGTACATAATATCTTCGCCGAGGTTGAGACCTTTGTTTATGCCTGATATAACGAGGTCGTAACTTTCGTGAAGCCCGAGAGTGGCAAAGCGCACGCAATCGGCAGGGGAACTGTCCACTCTGAACGCGCGCACGCCCTCGAATAAGTCGACTTTTTGCACCTCGAACGGGTTGTGAATGTCAATGGAGTGGCTTTTGCCGCTTTGCTCGAATTTCGGGGCGCATACGGTCACTTCGCCGAGCTTTTTTGCCCAGTTTGTGACGACGCGCAAGCCCTCGGATTGTATTCCGTCATCGTTTGTGATAAGTATTTTCATAGCCAACCCGTATTGTTATCCTTGTATTCTTTGACCATTGCGTCTGCGTCCGAGAGCATAAGTTTGATTTCCTTTTTGCTATGCAAAGTCGCGCCGCACGCTCTGTCGTGTCCGCCTCCGCGGTATTTTTCCGCAAGCGTGTTTATCGTCATAAATCTCGAGCGCAAGCGCACTCTTATGCTTCCGTCCTTATTCTCGATAAAGGCAAGCCAGACGATTGCGCCTTTGATGCCGTCAAGATAGGACACCACGTTGCTCGCTTGCTCGTTTGTGAGGGCAAACTTGCGTTGCATCTTCTTGTCAACGTAAATATAAGCAACGCCGTTTTTCGTGATACGCATCTTTTTATAGACGTACGCCTCGAATTTGAACACGTTGAAATCGTCAAGACCGAGATTTGCGTATATCCACTCCGTGTCGATGCCGAGGTCGATAAGCAAGCCTGCAAGGCGCATCGTTTCGCCGCTTACGCTGCTGTATTTGAATCTTCCGCTGTCCGTAACCATTCCCGTAAACAGGTATGTTGCGCCCTCTTTGTCAAGCGTGAGTTCGCTTTTGAAAGTTTGCCAGAAGTCCGCAATCATTTCGCACAGCGACGAGCGTTCCTCCTCAACCCAACTCAAGTCCCCGTAAGGCTTGACGTCGATGTGGTGGTCGATTTTGATTAGTTCTTTGCCGAGCGCAAAACGCTTGTCGGATACGCGGTCCGTCGTTGCGGTGTCGCATACGATGACGAGTGCGTCCGAAAACTTGTCGTCGGACACAGGGGAGTCGTCTCCGCCCAAAAACGCAAGATATTCCGAACTGTCCTCGTTGGATACGAGAATTTCCTTTTGAGGAAACGACAACTCGAGCATTCTCGCAAGACCTTTTGTCGAGCCGATTGCGTCGCCGTCGGGGCGGAAGTGCCTCGTGATTATTATCCTGTCGTATTGCTTGATTTTGTCAAGTATACGTTGCTTTATCTGCATATTGTCCGTCATATTCTTTCTCCTTTCTGCACGAGTTCGTCAAGCTCGGCAAGCACTTGCATTGCTTCGGCTTGGTCTTTGAGCGTCGCTCCGCTTGCTTTGATGTGTCCGCCACCGCCGTGCGCAACGGCAATTTTGTTTATGTCGTAGCATTTCGAGCGTATTTCGCAAAGCACGCCTTGTTCGCATTCGGTAAAGTTTACCCATATATCCACGCCTTTTATCTCCGCCATAACGTTGACCATTCCGCGCGATACCGCTTGCGCCTCCATTCCGAGTTCTTTCACTCTGTCCGCAACGGTGTAGATGTACGCCACGTTAGAGGGGCTGAATTTGACCGCAAGCACAAATTCCGCGCGCTTTTTCACGTTTTCGTAACTGTCGACGTAAAGTTGGTTGTATATGCTCGTTGCGTTGAAGCCTTTGGAGAGCAGAAAACTCGCCAAATCGAACGTGCGAGGCGTGGTGCTGTCGTAGCGGAATCTTCCGCTGTCCGTCACAAGACCCGTAAATAAGGCTTTGGCGGCGTAAGAATCCACACTCAAACCCCATTCGCGCACGAGATACGTCACAAGTCCGCAACAACTCTCAAACGAGGTGTCGTCGATGTCTATATCGGCAATATCTTCCACAAAAATGTGGTGGTCGATGCGTATCGTCTCGTCGGCAAGCGAATAACGGTCGTCGCTGACGAGTGATTTTGCCGAAGTATCGAGTACGATTGCAAGTGCGCCGTCGTAGACGCTATCGTCGATTACGTCCATTTGACTGCCGTCCATAAACGAAAAACGCCTTGCGTCGTCGCCGACCGCATAAATTTTTTTGTCGGGGAAGTTTGTCTCGAGTATGTGCTTGAGACCGATTTGACTGCCCATTGCGTCGCCGTCGGGATTGCTGTGACGGTGTATCACGATGACGTCGTGATTTTTGATTGCGTCAAACGCTTTGCTTATCATAATTTACCTTTTATAAATATATTCTTAAAATATTTAGTAGTAAATAATAACATAATGCACCTGCCGTGTCAACGACAAATCGATTTTAGCGTTATTAAACCGCAGTGTCGTAGAATTACAATCTTTTTTTGGCTTTTGAGGCGAGACGATTTGCCCAAATTCGATGCTGATAATGTTTTTTGAATGTTTTTTTCATTTTTGTATTTGAATGTGCTTTCGGATTGTGTATAATGTACCGAGCAATAAAAAGAACGCAAGAATTTCAAACGAGGTAGGTATTGATATGTTAAAAGTTGTTGCTTTGGTGGAAAATACCACACAGTCGGAGTCCTGCAAGCCTAAACACGGGCTTTCGCTTTATATCGAAACGCCGAAACATAAGATTTTGTTCGATTTGGGACCGAATAATTTGTTGCTGAAAAACGCAGACGCGCTCGGCGTGAATCTAAAAGACATCGATACCGTCGTTATCTCTCACGGACACGTTGACCATTGCGGAGGCTTGAAAAGTTTTTTGAGCGTCAATTCAAAGGCAAAAATTTACCTCCGTCCGCAAGCGTTGGACAAGCATTATGTGAAAGTTCTCGGAATTCCGTTCCCTGCAGGAATAAACGAAAGTCTTGTGAAAGGGGATAGGTTTGTCTTTACCGACCAAACGACTGTTGTTGACGACGAAATAACGCTGTTTTCGGACGTTCACGGAGATTTTTCGTTGCCTAAATCCGACGGAAATCTATTCGTCGGAAAAGACGGAAAAATCGTTCAAGACGATTTTGTTCACGAGCAAAACCTGTTGCTCGATACGGACGGCAAGTTGACGCTTGTTTGCGGATGTTCGCACGCAGGAATTGTCAATATCGTCGACAGAGCGAAGATTGTCGCAGGTCGTTTGCCGAATGCCGTTATAGGCGGTTTTCACTTGTTTGAACCCACCTCGAAAAGATATGAATCGACCGAATATATCCAATCTGTCGCAAACGAGTTGCTCAAACGCAACGCTACGTTTTACACCTGTCATTGCACGGGACAAAAAGCATACGAGGATATGAGACATTGCCTCGGTTCCCGATTGAATTATCTGCATACCGCCACGGTTTGCAACTTGTATGAATAATTCATTTGGTTAATCGTTTGAATGATTATTGAATCGAATCTAAAACAAAAGCGCGGACGTTTTGTCCGCGCTTTACGTTATTCGATAATCTTAAAAGAATCTTGCGACGAGGTCTTTGGAGTATTGTACGGTTTCTTCCATATCGCCAAAGCTCATAATTTCGCCTGCATAATAGGTGTTGAGATTGCCTTGCATTGCTTCGACTTTGTCGTACCAACCGTTTTTGTAATCGTCCTCAAAGACGTGCGGGAAATAATACCACTTTCTCTCGTAGACGCATTTGTCCATTTCGATTTTGCAAAGGGCCATATCGTCCCAAGCCATTTGTTTTGCTTCCTCGTAGGTTTTGAGTTCTTTTCCCTTGTGGTTGCGCAAAACGTAAGTCGTGAGGACTTGGTTGGGTTCGTTCTTCCATCTGTGATAGAATACCATCAAATGGCCGATTCTCTCGGGAACCATATTGTCGAACAAATAACCGGACATATCGGGATAATACGTTCCTTCTTTGCAGGTAATTGCAGAAACGTCGTAACGCTCGTAATCGATTTTGGAGAAAAGTGCTTTCTCTTGTTCGGTTGCGTCGAAGTATGTGGGCAAATATTGAAGGGGAGCGGTAACGATAATCTTGTCGTATTCTTCCATATTTTCGCCGATATAGACTTGAACTTTGCCGTTTTCACGAGTTACTTTCGTGATGTTGACGTTGAGGCGTGCGGGGTGTTGGAGTTTTGCGTTTACTGCTTCGTAAATGCTTTGCGTGCCGTCTTTCCACGTCCACAAGTCTTTGTTGACGAAGTACATTGCCGTTGCAAAGTCAAGATATTTTACGACGTATGCCGCAGGAATCTCGTCGAAGAAACCGTAACCGAATGCGGTGTAAGGTCCAATCCAGATTTCTTGCGCAAGCTCAACTCCGTTGAGTTTGCAGAATTGCGCAAAGTTCATACTGAGGTCTTTAAGGGCGGGGTTCTCGCCGACGACGTGTTCGCCCGTTACGGGGTCGTAACCGTCGTATTTGCCTTCTGCGATGCCCTTGTGTCCCGTGTATTGATAGCCTTTATACTTGGTTGCGAGAAGCGTGCCGAGTTTTTTGACTTGGGATTTAACTCTCAAAAGATGAGGAATGAGGAAGGGGTTTTTCTTGGGGTTGAACGGGTCGTATTCTTTGCCGTTTTTTCTGCGATATGCACGCTCGAGCTTCGGACCGTTGTGGTCTACGCCGCCGAACAATTCGAGTTCGTGAACCGCATAATAAGTCGGGCAACCCATAATTGCGCCCATTTCAAATCTCTTTCCATCGTGATACGGAGAGTGGCATTTACCGCCGACGTGGTCCTCTCTTTCGAGGATGGCATAATCGGTGTAACCATTCTTCTCAAGATGTACTGCCGCGCTCAATCCCGCAGGACCTGCGCCGATGATACAAATCTTTTCGTTCTTTGCCATAATAATCTCCTTGATTTCGTAAGTCACTAACTTACAATTTGTTTAACATCATAATTATATCACTATTTTTGTTAATGTAAATAGTTTGACGAAAAATATCGATATTTTTTTATTTATTTGTCGATTTACTATTCACATTGTAAAATAGGCGTGATATAATATATCCGTTCGGAGAGGTAAATATGAAATATCAATCTTTCAGACAACTTCTAAGCATCGGTGCAGAGCGGCACGGCGCAAACGTTGCGTTGAGATACGACGATTGCGGCAAAATTTGCCAAATTACTTACGCGGAATTGTACGATTGCGTTTGCCGTCGCGCACAAGAGATTGCAGACCTTGAAGAAAACTGTATCGGAATATTGCAAGCTCCGTCTGCGAAGTGGATTATCGATATGTTTGCGTGCGTGATTGCAGGCAAGCAAACCGTGCTTCTCGACGCAATGTCGGATGCTACAACGTTGCAAAAATGCGTCCTTGCGACCGACGTCGAGAAAATTCTTACGGACGGCGTTACCGCGCCGTATGAAAACGCATTGAAAACTTGTCCTCGATTCGTCAAAAAAGCGGACGGGGAAGGAGATATACTGTTTTTCACGTCGGGTACGACGGAATCGTCAAAAGCAGTGGTTTTGACTTCGAAATCACTCTGCGCAAGCGCGTGGAACGGACAGGAAAAATGCCCTTGCAACGAAAACGACAATTTGCTTTGCGTGCTTCCGCTCACTCACGTTTTCGGTTTCGTGTGCGCAATGCTTTGGCCTCTTTCGCAAGGTGCGTGCGTATCGCTTACGCGCGGTATGAGGTATATTCCTTTCGACGCAAAGTATTTCAATCCGACAATCATATCTGTCGTACCGTCTATTCTCAAATTTATGGTGGGATTTGACGCTCTCAACGACGGGTTGAGAATGATACTCGTTGGCGCAGGCCCCGCAAACGAGCAGATTTTGCAAGCGGTTAAGGCAAAAGGCATCGAGGTGCGCTTCGGATACGGACTTACCGAAACTTCGAGCGGTGTAGCGATAAGTTGCGGAGAGAACCCGTTTGCTATGTCGGTGTGTCCCGACGATGAAATAACTCTTGCCGACGACGGAGAAATTTTGATAAAATGCCCCGAGTGCATAATGAAGGGTTACTATAAAAATCAATCCGCAACGGACGCCGTCCTCTCAAACGGGATATTCCATTCTGGCGACCTCGGAAAATTCGACGAGCAAGGCAATCTGTATATTACCGGAAGGAAAAAAGACATTCTCGTGCTTGAAAACGGCACCAAAATATATCTTGCGGAATGGGAATCCGACCTTAGAAAAGCACTCGAAATCGACGATATTGCTCTTGCGATGAAAGACGGCGCAGTAACGCTTTTCGTCGGGGACAAAGACGGAAATACAGACGCAAATCTCGTAAAAGAAAAAGTGTCGGATTTCAACAAAACAAAATCGTTCGACCAGCAAATTGCCGACGTATGCGTGTTGCCTCACGCGCTAGAAAAGACCGCAACCGGCAAAATTAAACGTTGGGCTCTCAAATAAACGTAATCGATAAAAAGGAGAACAAATATGCAAGTAACCAAGCAAGAAATTCAAGATAACCTTACGAAGTTGGTGAAACAATATGTTCCTACACTCGCAAACGCAGAAATCACACGCGAAACCCCTATCAATTCAAAGGGTTACGAATCGCTCAATTACATTTACATCGTATGCACGCTCGAGAGCGACTACGGCGTGAAAATCCCCGACAAAGTGTGGATGAAGTTGCGTACCGTGGGCGAAGTGGTGGATACCGTCTACGATATGACAAACAAATAATAATCGTGCTTAAAACAGCACAATCGATGCTTTATATTGCAGAATTATATGGATAAAACACAAGTTTTGATATTTACCGTACATAAAAAACTTCTTGCCGACGACGTGACGATGTATCGCAGATTGCGACCGTCCGTGCTGTTGAGAATGATTCAGGAAATATCAATCGCTCACACCGAAGCACTCGGAGCAGGCAGAGCGAAAACTTTGGATAAAGGCGTTTTATGGGTTGTCGCGAGAATGAAACTCGAAATCTCGAGAATGCCTTATTACGACGAAAACGTCACGCTCGAAAGTTGGGCAGGCAAGACAATGCGAGTGCTTTTCCCTCGTTATTACGAGATGCGCGACGAGAGCGGAAACGCAATCGTCAAAGCAAGTGCGGTGTGGCTGTTGATGGACGAAAAAACGAGACATATGGCTTTTCCCGAATCGTACGGGGTGGTCGTTCCGCACTCTGAAAAAGAAACGGAGATGTCGCTTCCGTGCGGCGTTTCGCTCGGCGCGCAGAAAAACAAAAAAACGTTTGAAGTCGCATATAGTCAGGTTGACATCAACGGACATATGAACAATAGCAAATACGTTGACGAAGCAGAGGATTTGCTCGGTGCGGAGTATCTCGCAAATCACGAAATCAAATCGTTGGAGATAGAATATAAGTCGGAGATAAAACTCGGACAAACCGTATCTCTCGAATATACGCTTGAAAACGACGAGTTGCAACTGATAGGTTTTGCCGAAGGCATACCGTGCTTCGAGCTTGTCGCAAAATTCGGCAATATCTGATGCTGATATAATTCAAAAATTCATAGAAAAATAATACCGCTCACACATCGTGGGCGGTCTTTTTTTAACTAAAAAACGTAACATTTAAAATTGCATCCGATAATTCTTTACTATATTGTGTAAAATTTTCATTAGGGCTTTTAAGGTTTTGTTTTGTTCAGAATTAAAAGCATATCCTAATTGGCTTGGCGTACATATTAAACTGCTCAGCTCACCTAAAAAACTATCAAAGAATGTTTTTATTTTGTCACGAGAGCATAGGTGATAAAATATAATTACTATCGAGAAGATATTGTTGATTCGAAAACTATCTCCAAACTGCTGTTTTATGGATTTTACAAATTCGTTTTTCTTGCTAATAATGTATTGTGTTTTATAGTTATAAATGCGCAAATTATGCGCGCAAAGATTGCGAACATTATTTAGTATTCGGAGAAAAGCATATAAATCGTCGGATTTGAATTTGTTGCCGTAAATAGAAACGATGTGTTGGCAAATGGCGTCTTTTAGATTCGGATTTAAACATTTGAAAAATCTGATTAAATCTCTCATCATCATATGAGAAAACAATACCCAAATAGGTATCTCTCCGTGAACGGAGAGGTAGTGGCGGATATTATCGTTTGAATGGTCGGAGTTTTCTTTCCATTGTACGATTTGCTTATTTATTGAAGTTATCAGTTCTTGTGCTTCTTGTTTCGACTTTTCGCTATAATTATTATATGATAAAACGTTTAAATATGCTGTCGCGCCGTATTGTTTTGCAAATTCGTACGCTATTACCGATTTGAGCATATTCTCTATATCAAGGAGTGTTGAGAGTATGCCGTGCCTAAATGCTTTATCGAAAGAGTATAAGGCTTGAATGTTTTCAAACGTCACTCCTTTTGCGAAAAAGTCTTTATCGGGAATGAGGAAATCGGTCTTATAGCCATTTATAACATTGTAATAGTTTTCGGTTTCTAGAAATCGTATTGCTTGTTGTTCGTCGTGAATAGTAAGACCTTTTGATTTCAGTATTTCAATTTGTTCTTCGTAAGATTTGAACGACTTTGCCATATGTAAAAAGAGCCAACACGCTGTGCTGACTCTTTTTAAAATTTTTGGCTATGCTCCCATATAGTGCATAGTACATGTCCATAAGTGATGGAGTGGATATACCGACCATCATCTGTATGATACCTAAATATTTTATGCTTGTCAACACAAATTTATTCTTAAATATGAATAAAATTCAAGAAATTATGTCAGCGTTTCTCTCCTTTTTATTTTTTAATACTTCAAATACTGCATATTTTTGCAGAGTATTGCTATTACCAAGTGTTGTAATTATACGGTGGATACCGTGAGACTGTTTTCCATCGATAGTTATTTAGTAGTTAAACCTTTTCCATCGGAGCGGAGAGTTTTGCGTGAAAAACTGACAGATGACGGTTAGGCAATTCTCCATTTCAACAGAATTATCTCATATTCTAACAAATTGCGTAGTTGAAGTCAATATGAATTTAACTGAAAAGCTATGGGAGTGTTTTACGCAGACCTAAAAGTCGGAAATGAAGTTAATTCAAGGATGGATAAAGATATTTAAGGTACGAACTTGCTAAAAGTTCGTATCTTTTTATATTGCGAGTGTCACATAAGCCTATATATTATGAATCTATTAAGTATAGAACACTTAAATGAAGGCGGCAGCAAAAATATGAAAAGTATAAAAAAGTTTATTGCGGTTTTAATGTTAATATCGATATTGGTTGCTATGTTGACATCGCTGTGCGCTTGTACGAAATATCCCGAAGATTATACTCTCGAAGAACATATAGACAATATAACAAAAAGAGTGCAAAAGAAATATATGGACGACGATAACAATTATACATCGTTTACCGTCTATCCTTTATATGACGAAAACGATAAACTGACACACTTTTTGGTTGAATTTGAGCCTTACGGTTTTTTGTTTATCCATTTAGGTGTCCAAAGATTACAATCATATTTTTTTGCAGTTCCGGGAATGTATATGTATTGCGATACATATCTCAATATGAATTGGCAGAGATACAGACTGTGCGTTGACGGCATCGAACCGCAACCGTATGGCAATCACGAATGGGTTGTGTCGGAAGGGTTAGCGATGTCGATCGAGGCATTAAATGCGCGATTCGAATCCGATGAAGAAGGAAATATTATTGAGTATAATAAAAGTCCATATTACATTTCAAACGTATTTAATGACAAATTGTATTATTTGGAAATGCCAACAGGTGGAGTCCCTGCAATTAAAAACGGAGATGCTTTTGTAAATCTCGTTTCAATGGAAGATTTTACATATAAAGGGAAAAACGGATATACCGAAGATTCAATGCCGCCCCGAATGCTTGTTTCGTTTTTCTATAGTGATAAATTGTAAAAATAACAAAGGAAAAAATTATAAAAAATTCGAATGAGAATACTATGAAAGAATTAATAAAAGGAGGGCAAAATGAAAACGAAATGTAAAAAAACAATTGCGATTTTAGCGTTGTCATCAATATTGTGCATATCGATATTTTCGTTGGTCGGGTGTAATAAAACACTCAATCCCGACGATTATACGCTTGAAGATCATATTGAATTTATTGCTCAAAGAGTGCAACAACGCTATATGAAAGAAGGCACCCCATATACGTCGTTTGCCGTCTATCCATTGTATGATGAAAATGATAAATACACACATTTTTTGGTTGAATTTGAGCCGTATGGTTTTTTGATGATTGAAACGCACAAGCAAAAAATCAGCAAATTTGAGTATACCAGTATGTATAGACGTTGCGATGCTTATTTGTGTCGTGATGAGAAGTTCGGATGGCAAAAATATAGGTACGATATAGAAGAACAAGAAATAATTGACGGAATAAAGTGGGAAAAGGGCAAAATTAAATTTTTAGACAAAGAAGTATATTTTGAAGTGAATGAACAAGGCGAGTGTGTCGAATATTACAAAAGTCCGTATGCCGTAGCAAACGTATTGTCTCAAAAACTTTATTTTATAAATTCAAGTCCGATTATAGAAGAAAACGGAAAGTTTATCGACCTTGTTTCTATGCGGGCATATGCACAAGAACAACGCAATGAAATGGAGGTGTTACCTTGTGTTAAATTTTTTGCAGGTTCGATTTTGATGCTATAAATAATTAAGCAAACATATAGGAGAGAAATTGTATTGAAAAACTTATTTGAAACTATTAACGATTTGTTCGCTTGAGGAATAAGAATGACAAAAAGAATAAGTTTAATGGAAACTATTTTTGTGAAAGACAATTTACATTAGAAATTTAAAGGAGAATGATATGGTAGCGAAAAGTAAAAGAATAATATTGATTTTGATTCTGGCAGTATTGTCGGGTGTGTTATTGTTTTCGTTTTTCGGATGTACGAAATATCCCGAAGATTATACTCTCGAAGAACATGAAAAAAACATTTCTCAACGTTTAGAAAAACATTACTTAAAAGAGGGGGAAACGTATTCTCTATATCCGATTTATACAAAAGATGATGTTTTGAAGTATTTTCTAGTTGAGTTTTCTACCGACAGATATATGTTTATTATGGTTAGAAAAACAAGTTTTAAGTTTCGTTTTCTCAACGGTAAATATTCAATCTACGCTTTTGCCGCTGATTTGACCTGGGACAGGTATAGACTTGAAGAGACTATGGATAAAGAAGTATATGGAGAGCAAGTTATATGGTCTGTACAAAAAACCATTTACAAGAACGGAAAAGATAGCGGCTATTACGAAACAGATAATAATGGAGAACAAATACACCACAAAAGCAGTCCTTATACCATAGCGAAAGTGCTAAACCAAAAGTTGTATCTATTAGAAAACGAGAGTAACTATTGGTATATCCCCGCAATCAAATTGGATGACGAAAATTACGTTAATCTTGTGTCAATGGCAAAATTTAACGTGTCAACCGATTTTACATTACAAGAAAAAATGGAAATTCCATTTACGCTTGATCCCCATGCGCATTTTTGATAATTGCGAGAATGATATGGTAGCGAAAAGTAAAAGAATAATATCGATTTTGATTCTGGCAGTATTGTCGGGGGTGTTATTGTTTTCGTTTTTCGGATGTACGAAATATCTTGAATATTAATGTCAGCTTCAATTTTAAGGACAAATTATAAACTAAATAAAGGAGAAACTATGAAGCACGAAGGAGAAAACTATGAAACAAGAATAATAAAATGGAGGATAAAATGAGAGTGAAAAGTAGAAAAAACATCGCGATTTTGGCGTTGACATCAATATTGTGCATATCGATATTTTCGTTGGTCGGATGTCATAAAACGCTCGATCCCGACGATTATACAACGGAAGAACATATTGAGATGATTTCAAAAAAAGTGCAGGCAAGATACATCGACAGAGAGAACGGTTTATACGATTCTTTTTCCGTCTATCCGTTATATTCCATCGATGAAACGGTTTGCATGTATCTCGTAGAATTTGAACCGTATGGCTTTTTGTTGATAAAACCGTATAAAGAACCGTATAGTCGTTTTGTGCACACAAGTATGTATCGGTTCGATGACAGTTATATGCTGAGAACGGGTGGACCGTGGAGACGGTATAGATTTGGGACTGCTGATTGTTTGCCTGAACCATTTAATGAATTTGGATTAAAACCCAACGATAGGCAGCGAGTTCCATCCGATAAAATCGAATATTGCGAACTGTCCGAAAGCGGAAACTTTATCGATTATCAAAAGAGTCCGTATGCCATTGCAAACGTGCTTAATCAAAAACTATATGTCGAAGGTGCGTCTTTCGTTATTAAAAAAGACGACAAGTACTTAAACCTCGTATCTATGCTTTTGTATGATGAAAATGAAATAAAAGAATCTGAATATTTAGTTTTCGCGTTCCTTGCCGGATCTGCGAGAATGTTATAGGAGTGTATTATGATAAACCACACAAAAGATTATATCTCAAAATTGTATTTAATTTTAATTGTTTTTATATTAGTTTTAATTGTTTGCTGTATAATTGCTAATCCAGCAACAGCTTTTGCTTTGGATGATAAGATTAAAGCAAAAGATGCCATTGTCTTATCGGATATTGTTCAAGATGGAGGAGATGTTCAATTAAAGGGACGCCCTGTTGAACTTGAAAAAGTCACAGATGCTCACTACATTAAAAACTATAAATATTTTGTCAATAGTCCAAAGCATAAGATAAATGATGGATTAGATAATAGGGTTGGAACATGTACAACAGTTGCAATGCAACTTATGCTCGGTTATCATACATATTATACCGATAGACGATTAATTAAAAATGTAGAAGGTCACGATTTTTTAAGTAACAACTTTGGTCAATTACAATACAATCCATTAGTATTTGGGTATGATGATTTTAGTTTTGGATATGATGAAGATGGCAAAGTTGTTATAAATGGTGCTGGTGCTTTAGGAACAGAGGATCTTGTCTACCAAGAAATTTATAATCGAACGCCTCTCGGAGATACTGATATAGGGCAAAATTTTGTTTCGGTTAATATTGGCACAATGAGTTTTCTTTCAGAGTATTCAGTGATTGCTAATCAAGTTGATATAAACTTTAGTCTATCATATAACAAAGATGAAGTAGTTGCAGAACTGGATGCCCATAGACCTATTATTTTAGGGACAAAAACTTTAAGTGAAGACGGAGAAAAAAGTTATCATGTTGTGATAGCATATGGATATGCGTTGTACGAAGGAAAGTTTGGTTATATTTGCAATATGGGATGGTATGCATCGGATTGTATGACTTGGGTTCCCGAAAACTATTTCCATTTCCAAAATATCGTACACATCAACCACGAGCATACTTTGGTTGATCAACAAGTTAATATCGAGAATGCTTGTAGACATTTCAAATGCTCTGAATGCGGCAGTGATATACTGGACGATTTATACGAGGTAAGTGCTGACGGAAATACTATAACCTCATTGAAATATAATCCGTTACCCGACACGGTTCTTCCCCAAATAATTAATGGAAAGAGTATAACTGGGATTGCAAGTAATGTTTTCAAAGGGACATCTATTTCATCTATTGATTTAGGGAAATGTACATATCTTGGAGAAGGAGTTTTCGAAAACTGTACCTTATTATCAGAAGTAGTTTTCCCAAAAGGATTAACGATGACATATATTCCTGATAACTGCTTTAAGGGCTGTTCTAATCTATCTATGATTACTCTTCCGTCTACTGTAACCGATATTGGTCGCGCCGCATTTGAGGACTGCTCTAAGCTGACGTCAATCGGGAATATAATTAATTTGGTGAACATAGGTGCTTTCGCTTTTAGAAATTGCACAAATTTAAGTTCGTTTACGGGATATGCAAAACTTTCGTCGATAGGGCAAGGTGCTTTTGCAGGATGCAACAGTTGCAGACTCAGCGTATTGGGAAATAATGCAAGTTTTTGTTCTGAAAACAATATCATCTATAATAAGGACAAAACCATTATTTATGGAAGCGGAAAGATTCCTTCTACACTTGACCTATGTGGCGTGCAGACGATTATGGCGTCTGCTTTTGAGAATAATACAAATATCCAAAAGGTATATTTCGGACAGATAAATATCGGAAATCGCGCCTTCTATGGATGTACAAATATGACAGAGGCATATTTTGACGATTTTTTGATAGCAGAGTTTGGAAACGATTGCTTTACTCAAGACTCATTTAGAGCATATGTGCCTTATTTCTTACAATCATCATATCGATACGCACTATCTAGCTACACTAATAATATAGTTTCAAGACAGTTTTGCGTAACGTATTTTTCAGACGGTGTTCAAAAAGGAACCGCTATCAATTATTACGGAGATATCGTGTCCGATTTGCCTATTTTAACTAAAAACGGATATACATTTGACGGCTGGTATAAGGATGCAAATTATTCGTTCGGAAAAATTTCAGATGACGAATCCGGAAAATGGCAGGAAAAGGAAGACGTCGCTCTTTACGCGAAGTGGAATGCTAATACATATACCATCACGTTTGAGGGAATCGGGTGCGATAATCTGGAACCTAAAGACGTCGTGTTTAACGAAAGAATCGGAGAACTGCCTCTGCCTACCAGAACGGGATATGAGTTTGTAGAGTGGAGAAACGAGCAAGACGAAGTGGTTTCGCCAGAGGACTTATACCAAACCGTAGGTAACGTAAAACTTGTCGCGATATGGAGAGCCAAAACATACACGATAACCTTTCATTTTTGTGACGGAACTCTTGAGATTGAAACCGTACAATGCGTTTATAATGAAATATTCGAGACGTTCCCCGCCGCGGAACGAATTGGTTATTCTTTAAAAGAGTGGAATACGGCAGAGGACGGTAGCGGCGAACATTATGATTCAGGGTTCGTTTATACTTATGACGGGAATCTTGATTTGTATGCGCAATGGGATGTAGTGACTTATTCCATAATATACGTTCTAAACGGCGGTATCAACGGCGCAAGCAATCCCGTGGTTTATACGATAGAAAGCGAAGATATTATTCTCAATCCCGCAACGAAATCGGGTTATTCATTCGTTGGATGGAGAAAAGACGATTCTATCGTACAAAAGATAGAAAGCGGCTCTTTCGGAAACATTGAATTAGTGGCTGTGTGGCAGGCTAATATATATACCGTAACTTTGAATGCGAATGGCGGTATTTTGGACGGAAATAACACTTTAACCGTTGAATATGATGAAATATTTGCTATAGAAAACGGTATTTCTCGAGAAGGTTATGATTTCTTGGGATGGTATGACGCAAATGACGTAAAATATGCTAATTCGGATGGCGCGTGCGTTAAAAAGTGGGATAAAACCGCAAATGCAACCCTGTTTGCAAAATGGTCGATAAAAAGCTATGAAATCCAAATTAACAATAACAATACGGTTACTTGGATTGGACCAAACGGCTTGTCCACGGTAAAAACGTCGATTAATTACGGAACGGTAATCGATTCAATAAATCTTATTGCCGTTTTCAAAGAATCATCGCAAGGTTATAAAGAAGGCCATATTTTTGACCGTTTCGAATACGCTGACTCGGAAATGAAGTGGGATAAAGTTCCCGATTTGGGGGATAACGGCGCGACAATAACGATAATTCCGATTTGGGAAAAAGAGGAGTATACCATTTATTTTCAAACGGGCATTGCTCAGTTGTTGATTCCTCCGATTACCATAAAATACGATGCATATATTGAGTTGCCTACAGACGTTAATAAAATAGGATATGAGTTTAACGGTTGGAGCAAAACAGTCGGGGGAGACGTTTTATCGTGGACAAGAGTACCCGATTTAACACCGAACGTTCAAAAAGACGGTTCTATTGAATTGTATGCGGTATATACACCGATTGAATATACGATAAGTTATGTTCTATATGATGGAATCAATGCTCAAGAAAATCCTTTAACTTATAATATAACTCAAAATATAACACTAAAATCGCCTTCAAAGACGGGCTACATCTTTGGCGGTTGGTTTTCCGATAGCGATTTTTCAACTAAAATAAACACTATTTCGGAAACAACAGGGAATAAAACGTTGTATGCAAAGTGGATACCTATAGAATATACTATTTATTATCACTCGAACGAAGGCTCGTCATCATTAGAAATAAGCGAACACGAGTTTAATAAATCTAGTAAATTGAGACCAAATACGTTTGAAAAGAGAGGTTACGGTTTTTCAGGTTGGGCAACGAGTGAAAATGGTGCGGTTCAGTATAACGATTGCGAAAATATATTGAATTTATCTGCTATAAACAACGACGTTATTCATTTGTATGCTGTTTGGACGGCAAATAATTATCAAATCGAATATATAGCGAACGGCGGATATGGCGTAATGTCGAATAGCAACCACACATATGATAAATTCTCAAATCTTAATAGTTGTAAATATGAAAGAACCGGTTATTCGTTTGCAGGATGGTCGCTATCTGCGCAAGGGGAAAAGGTTTATTCCGATGGCGATAGCGTTATAAACTTATCATACACTTTTAATGGCGTCGTTTCGCTATATGCGGTGTGGTTACCTAACACATATACCGTAACGTTTGATATGCAAGGCGGAAGCAGCGGAACGTCGATGATAATTGCAACGTATGACGCCGATTTGCCCGATATTATGCCGCCTGAACGTAAAGGATATATTTTTAAGGGATACTTTGACGGGAAGCAAGCTAGCGGCAAGCAATACTATAAGAGCGGTAATCCGAGCAAGGGCGTTTCGAAGTATGATAAAGCAAGCAATATCACATTATACGCATTTTGGGAAAAGCAGTACTATGATGTTACTATATACAACGAAGATGATTCTGTCTTTAGAGCCGTACAAGTAGCATTTGGAGAGCAGATGCCTGAGTTTGCCGTGTTTGCCCCGAAAAAGAACGGATATACGTTCAACGGATACTTTACGGAGAAAAACGGCAACGGAATTAAGTATTATACAATGGCGTATCGAAATGATGAACAAACAGCAATGATTGAAGGCACAAACTATCATTATTGCGAACAGGTAGATTCTTGTAGGAAAATGGACCAGTATAACGGATTTTCATTATATCCGAGTTTTTCTTCGCTTGAATTGGATTATACATATAGTATATATTGCGATAAAAATGTTGTAGCCACACAAAAAATTCATGTTAGCGGCAAGAATAAATCGACGACGGTAACAGCACCTGCTGTTAGCGGATATACATTTAGTCATTTTCTGTACGGACTGAAACAATATAACAACTCAACGTCAACTATTCCGTTCACATTGAGAAGAAGTAATAGCGATAGTGATGGCAGAGTTAAATTAGGCTATGTGTTTTCTGCTGTTTACACGAAGAATCAAGACAGTTGTGTTGTGCCGGGAACCCTAATCACTTTGGCAAATGGCGTACAGGTACCGGTGGAAACATTGACGGGTAACGAACAACTTCTCGTTTGGAATATGCTTACGGGGCAGTTTGATTCTGCTCCGATAGTCTTTGTCGACAACGAACCGCGGGGAATCAGAGACGTTATCAATTTGAGTTTTTCGGACGGAACTATAGTGAGAGTTATTTCAGAGCATGCATTTTGGGATGTAGATATGAATCAATATGTGTATTTAGACGAAAATGCGGCACAGTATATCGGTCATCGTTTCAATAAACAGGTGTTTGATGAAAACGGTAATATGATATGGATTGGAGTACGGTTGACGGACGTTACCGTTACCGAAGAAGAAACGACTGCGTGGAGTCCGGTTACATATAGCCATTTGTGTTATTATGTGAACGGAATGCTCTCAATTCCGGGAGGTATTTCGGGATTGTTCAATTATCTGTCGGTCGATAGTGAAACAATGACGATAAATCAGACTGCGCTTGCGGAAGATATTGAACGATATGGATTGTTTACATATGAAGAGTTCTCCGAATTAGTAACTATTACACCCGAGGTGTTTGATGCATTCAATGGACAATACCTAAAAATAGCCATCGGAAAGGGAATGATTACAGTCGATGAGATACAGTCATTGCTGAACAGATATGCACAATTTTTTTAAGATAAAATATGTTTGAGAAAGTGTTACTTTTGCGGATACAATAGTAGAGGCGTGAGTTAGGGCTCTCGCCTCTACTATTGTGCAAAATTTGACAAGCATATTTTTCAGTTCTAAGAACAACCGACCTTTGTCATTTGTTGTATTCAAACACGTCGAGCGAAGCGTCTACGCAAACAAACGGTGCTGATGCACCTCCGTGCTATGCGCGGATGTTTGTTTGCTATGTCTGCTACGCACGATTTCCGCAAATGCTACGCGCTTGCGTTTCTCTTTGCTTGCGGTCAGCCCGCAGGGGTTCGTGTTGCATAAAGCAACACCACGATGAAATCGTGGGGAAATCCCTTATTCTTACATAAAAAAATACCACACATTCGTGTGATATTTTTTTGGTGGAGATAAGGGGATTCGTAGGAAGCGACCAAAACGCTTCTGTAATAGCGGAGAAAGCAAGTTTACTTGCGGAGCGAAGCGTTAGCCCGCAGGGGTTCGTGTTGCGTAAAGCAACGCCACGATGAAATCGTGGGGAATCCCTTATTTTACATAAAAAAAATACCACACATTCGTGTGATATTTTTTTGGTGGAGATAAGGGGATTCGTAGGAAGCGACCAGAACGCTTCCGTAATAGCGGAGAAAGCAAGTTTACTTGCGGAGCGAAGCGTCAGCCCGCAGGGGTTCGTGTTGCATAAAGCAGCACCACGATGAAATCGTGGGGAATCCCCTATTCTTACATAAAAAAATACCACACATTCGTGTGATATTTTTTTGGTGGAGATAAGGGGATTCGAACCCCTGACCTTCGCATTGCGAACGCGACGCTCTACCAACTGAGCCATATCCCCTTAAAAATTAGGCTATATGCTATATAAGCATATAGCCTATCTGGTGACCCACCGGAGATTCGAACTCCGGACCATCGCATTAAAAGTGCGGTGCTCTACCGGCTGAGCTAGTGAGTCATTGGCAGGGGTAGCTGGATTTGAACCAACGAATGCCAGAATCAAAATCTGGTGCCTTACCGCTTGGCGATACCCCTATCCAGCGCAGTCTATAATATCACTTAATTTAACATTTTGCAACAAAATAAACCGCTTTTTTTGCAAACATTTGTTTGCTTTATGCAAACTCAAGTGAGTTGAGATTCAAAATCCATACAACTCAAGAGAGAATGTATTCATTGTGGGGTGAATAGTGGGATTCGAACCCACGACCTCCAGGGCCACAACCTGGCACGCTAACCAACTGCGCTATATCCACCAAATGGCGAGCCTGAAGAGATTCGAACTCCCGACACACGGCTTAGAAGGCCGTTGCTCTATCCTGCTGAGCTACAGGCTCATATCCTTTTTGAAAGGATATTTGGAGCGGGTGATGGGAATCGGACCCACGCAATCAGCTTGGAAGGCTGACATTCTACCATTGAACTACACCCGCATACACGTCGAATAGCAGAGCAAAACCGCGCATCAACGTTTCAATGCTTGACAATCTTACCATATCGGGCAAATGATGTCAACAAAATTAGTTAAAGATTTACGATTTTGGCGGTAATTTTTCCGTCTGCGATAACGATATACGCATAAGACGGCACTCCCGAAGGCGGAGAGAGCAGCGAACCCGGACATACAAACGTAATATCGGCGTCCTGCGTTATTTGCGCAAAGTGCGTATGACCGTACACGACGAGGTTGCAGCCGAGTTCGCGAGCGCGAAAAGACAATGCCGTCAGGTCTCGTTTGACGTGATATTTATGTCCGTGAGTGAGCAAAATACGGGTGGAACCGACGTCGATAATTTCTTCGTCGTCAAAGGTGCAAGCGTCGCAATTACCTCTGACTATATGAAGATTTTTGAGAAGCAGTAAGTCACCCAAAGACGATGCGCCGTCTCCTGCGAACAAAACGTAATCATTTTCTTTTGCGACGTTCAAAAGTCTGTCGGGAATGGGCAAACCGTGGCTGTCGCTGAATGCTACGATGGTAATCATTTTCATATTCTGTCTTTAAGTTTTTCAACCATATTGCGCAAGGCTCTGCCTCTGTGGCTGACGGAATTCTTTTCTTCTTGCGACGCCTGCGCAAACGTTTTTCCGAGTTCGTAAGAATAGAAAAGCGAGTCGTATCCGAAACCTTCGTTGCCTCTTTCTTCTTGCAGAATCTCGCCTTCAACTCTGCCGTTTGAAGTGATAAAGTCCCCGTTCGGAAAAACTATGGCGATAACGGTGGCAAAATGCGCTTTGCGGTTTTCTTGCCCTTTGAGGTTTTTTAAGAGGAGCGCGCGGTTGTTTGCGTCGTTGTGTTCTTCGCCTGCGTAGCGAGCGGAATATACCCCCGGCGCGCCGTTAAGAGCGTCCACCATAAGTCCCGTATCGTCGGCAAGAGTCGGAATGTGGCAGATGTTTTCTATGGCGCGTGCTTTAATCAGAGCGTTTTCTTCGAGCGTGCTGCCCGTTTCTTCCACGTCCACGTCGATGCCCAAATCTTTGAGCGAAAGCAGTTGTTCGAATTGTCCGCCGAGAACGGCTTTGATTTCTTGCAGTTTGTGCTGATTGTTCGTTGCTATTGCGAGTTTCATAGTGTGCCTCTCAATGTTTTTGTACGTTCCATTGTTTTATGCATTTCGCGATATTGATAAAGTGGTCCGCAATACGTTCCGAGTCCGAAGCGAGCGACAAATATTGTGCGCCGACGTCGGGCGTGCAATCCCCGTTGCGCAAACGAACGATATGGTTTTCGCCCATTTTATCCGTCAAAGCGTCGATGTCCTCCTCGATGTCGTTGGCGTCCTCGAAGCTCGTCAAATCGGCGTTTACATACGCTTTCATCGTCTTTTGGAACAAGTCCTCGATGCGCTGTTGCAGATGTCTGATTTCTTCCACGGCAATTTCGGAAAAGCGTTGGTCGATTGCCTTGAGTTTGTCCGCATATTCTATTATGTTTTCGGCGTAGTCTCCGACGCGCTCTATGTCGGAAACCGTGTGGAATGTCGTTGCCAAAAAGTTGTGGTCGTCGTCATTCATTTCGCATTTTGAAAGTTGAACGACGAAACGCGAAATTTCCCTGTTGAGAAAATTGAGTTCGTTTTCGTTTTTGCGGAATTGCTCTATTTTGCCGTAGTCGAGAGTGCAAACCACATCGCACGCGATTTCGTAATTGTGCAAAGCGATTTCCGCCATATTGACTATTTCGTTTTTTGTTTGCAAAACCGCGATAGGCGGAGTGGAAAGCAAGTGTTCGTCGATATAATACAGGCGTTCCTCGGAGGGTGCGGTTTTCGTTTTCTTCTCGGGTATCATCTTCGAGACGAGTTTCACGAGCAAATTCGTAAACGGCAACATCAGTATGACCGTGACCACGTTAAAGAACGTATGGAACATAGCGAGTTGCGTTTGCGGTGCTTTAGGGAACATCTTTCCGAAAACGTATCCGAAAGTCACGACTTTTTGCGGATTGACGGCTCGGCTTATCTCTCTCATAGCCATTGCCACGAGCATAAACACGATAACGCCGGTTACGTTGAAAAGCAAGTGGATAAGAGCGGTGCGCTTTGCGTTCGTACCCGACGTTATACCTGCGATAATCGCAACCACGCACGAGCCGATATTCGACCCCATTGTGAGGTATATGCCTTGGTCGAGCGTTATCAGCCCCGTAAAGACCATAGTGATTGCGACTGACGTCATTACGGACGAACTTTGAATAATTGCCGTGAAAATCGCGCCTATCAACACGAGCAAAATCGGATTTGTGATGATTGCGAGGAAACTTTTTACCGATTCGAGTTCCGCAAACACTTTCATCGACGCGCTCATCATATCGAGACCGACGAACAGCATTCCGAAGCCTGCGAGAATACCGCCGACTTTCTTAACGACGTCTTTTTTGGCAAATGCCATTATAAACGCGCCTATACCCGCAAAGGCGGAAAACACGACGCCCGTCGATATGGCGTCCTCGAACATACCGAGCGCGGTAATCTGTCCTGTAATCGTCGTGCCTATGTTTGCGCCGTAAATTACGGTTGCGGCTTGTACGAGGCTCATTATTCCTGCGTTGACGAAGCCGATAACCATAACCGTAGTCGCGCCCGAACTCTGAATGGCCGCAGTTGCGACCGTGCCGATGCCAACGCCGACGAGTTTGCTTTTCGAAGTCTTTGCAAAAAGGCGTTTGAGTTTGTTTGAACTGAGAGATTCGAGATTGGAACTCATCATCGTGCAGGCAATCAGAAAAATACCTATACCGGCAATGAGGGATAAGACTGCTGTTGCGATTTGAACGGGTGTCATAAGAAAACGTGTTGCACTTCTCGTGCCGTGGGTTGCCCCTGCGAGCGTCGCTCGCGCCTAAATAGTTTCTACCCCTTAATATAATCATTATAAATAAAAACGGAATATTTGTAAAACGTTTGGATAAATATCCTATTGCCGAAAGAAATTCTTTCGCAAATGCCGATATTTTGGCATAAAACACGATATGTGTGTTGTAAAAATGAAACACGAATCGTGTATATAGCGTAAGCGTGATTAAATAAAAAACGGCATTTTTAAGCGTTTTGCGCTAAAAACACCGTTTTTGAAACACTTATCGTGTTGTGTACGTGTTAATTAAGTGGTTTTGGATTGATGGAAAGGTCTGAAATCGTCGTCAGTATGCAAATTGCCCGTCAAGTCGTTGTCGAGCATCAATCCTCTTTGTACGGCGTTGTATCCGTACTTGTTTCTGATTGCGTCTATGCTTTTTTCGAGCTTGTCGTTTTTGTTTTCCGATTCGTCGAATAAAGATGCCTGCACGCAATTTTTGTCCTCGAGGCGTATTGCCGCGACGGTTATGGCTCTTAACGGAGTGCCGAACTTGTGCATTTGCTTTAACAATTCGATTGCGCTTTGAGCAATGGACGAGGACGACGCGGTTGCGGGAGAAACGGGAATTTGTTTGTTTACCCATTTGAGGTCGGGATTTTTTATAGACAAACCTATTCCGTTTGCAACGAGATTGTAACCTCTGAGTCTTGTTGCCACCATTTCGGACAAAGCATAAATGACGATTTTTGCTTCGTCGAGATTTTTTATGTCTCTCGGCGTGGTCGTGCCGTTTGATACGCTTTTGGGTATGCGAACGTCGTAATAGCGTTTGACTTCTTCGGTTTCGATACCCGAGGCGGCGTTTATCATATTGTCCGCAATCACGCCGAATCTGTATCGCAAGGTTTCTCTGTCGGCGTTTGCGAGTTGGCGTATGGTGCGAATGTTCATTTTGTCGAGTTTTTCGGAAGTATGCCGTCCTATCATAATCAATTCAGAGGGGGACATATCTCCGATAATCGACATATAATGCTCCTTGTCGAGTACGGTGGTCGCGTCGGGTTTTTTGAGGTCGCTGCCGAGTTTTGCCAAAGTTTTGGTAAATGACACGCCGACGGAAATCGTAAGTCCGGTTTTTTCTTTTACGAGACGGCGCAATTCGTTTGCGATTTGTTCTCCCGTGCCGAAAAGTCTTTCGCATCCCGTGACGTCCAGCCAACATTCGTCTATGCCGAAACTCTCGACTCTGTCTGTAAACGAAGTGTAAATGTCGAATACTTGTTTTGAATATTTGACGTAAACGTCAAAATGCGGAGGAACGAACACTATGTCGGGGCATTTCTGTTTTGCCGACCAAAGCGTTTCTCCCGTTTGCACGCCTGCTTTTTTGGCAAGTTGATTTTTTGCAAGCACGATGCCGTGTCTTGCTTCGGGATTTCCGCAAACGGCAAGAGGCATCCCGTCGTATTCGGGATGCAACTTTTGTTCTACGGAGGCGTAGAAGTTGTTTAGGTCGCAATGCAAAATTGTTCTGTCCACGATTTGATTATACACAATTTTATCTTGCAAAACAAGCGGTTCTAGTTTATAATAAACCATAGATAAAATTTTTTGCGCGCAGTATGCGTGCGAGGAGCGTAAATATGATTTTGGTTACGGGCGGAGCCGGATATATCGGCTCTCATTGCGTGAGAGAACTCAAAGAGCGCAATATGGACGTCGTGGTGTACGACAATCTTTCTACGGGACATATCGAGTCTATTCCTCAAGGCGTGCCGTTTGTCAAAGGCGACATCTTTGATGTCGAACTGTTGAAGTCCACGTTTGAAAAGTACGGTGTCGATTCCGTCATACATTTTGCGGCGTACTCGCTCGTCGGAGAGAGTATGGTCAATCCTGCGAAGTATTATCACAACAACGTCGCAGGTACGCTTGCTTTGCTTGACGCAATGATTGCAAGAGACGTCAAATACCTCGTGTTTTCTTCGTCGGCGGCAACTTACGGAGATTGCGGAGACGGTCTTATTACCGAGGAAAGTCCCCAACATCCCACGAGCGTTTACGGACAGACCAAACTTATGATGGAGCAGTTTATGCAGGACTACGACAAGGCGTACGGTCTCAAATACGTCGCTTTGCGTTATTTCAATGCCGCAGGCGCGCACAAGAGCGGAGAAATCGGCGAGGCGCACAATCCCGAATCGCATCTCATTCCGATTATCCTTCAAGTGGCGAATCACACTCGCGACCATATCGGAATCTTCGGAGAAGATTATCCCACGCCCGACGGCACTTGCGTGAGAGACTATATCCACATAACCGACCTTGCCGACGCGCATATCAGAGCGCTCGATTATCTTAAACACGGCGGAAAATCCACGCATTACAATCTCGGCAACGGCAACGGTTTTTCCGTAAAAGAAGTCATTGATATGACCGAAAAAGTTACGGGCGTTCCCATCAAGAGAACGATAGAGGCTCGCAGAGCGGGAGACCCCGCGACTCTCGTCGCTTCGAGCGAGAAAATCAAGAGAGAACTCGGCTGGAAGCCTCAATACGACAGCCTCGAAAGCATCATTTCTTCTGCGTGGAAGTGGCATTCGACGCATCCGCACGGCTACGAAAAGTGAGCTTAAGCGTATTATCGCAAAGTATATGAGACGATTTCGTCGCATAGGCTGTTAAAAAAGAAAAAATCGGGGGATTTTGAATGAAAGTCAGAAAAGCCGTCATACCGTGCGCCGGTTTCGGAACGAGGTTTTTGCCCGTTACGAAGGTGCTTGCAAAGGAGTTGTTGCCGATTGTGGACACTCCCGCGCTTTGCTATATCGTCGACGAGGCGATAAATAGCGGAATAGAGGAGATTGCAATCGTCATTTCTCCTCAAAAAGAAGATATAAAGCGTCTTTTCGAGCCGAATCTGCCTCTCAACGAGAGGCTGAAAGAGATAGGAGACGAATATTCTTACGCGCTTGCAAATCGCACCGTAGACGCAAAGATTACTTTCGTCGTTCAGGAAAAAATGGACGGCAACGCCAACGCGATTTATCTTTGCAAGGATTTTGCGGACGGAGAGCCGTTTGCGGTGCTTTTCGGAGACGACGTGATGTATACCGAGCAAAACGTTTTGCCCGTTACGGCGCAACTTATTTCCGCGTTTGAAAAGACGCAAGGCGCAATCGTCGGTTGTCAGCGAACGGACGAGGACGTTGCGAGACGTTGCGGAGTTATGATTGCGAAAGAGAAAATCGACGACAGAATCACTCGAATAGACGGCATAGTGGAAAAACCCGCGGGAGAATTGCCGAGCGACCTCGTGTCTTTGGGCAGATTCGTGCTTCCGAGCGATATTTTCGACGTGATAGAGCGCACTCCAAAGACCAACGGAGAAGCGTATCTGACCGACGCGATAAGTTTGCTCGCAAAGGAAAAATCCGCCTATGCTTGCATATTTGATGCAAGACGTTACGATATAGGCAACAAAGAAGGCTATCTCGAAGCGACGATAGAGTACGCTTTGAGAGACGAAAAACTCAAAGAAAACTTCAAAAAATATATACAGACAATCAAATAGAACGACACGCTTTGCGGCTTTTTCGGATAGCGAAAAACTCAAAGCGACGGTGCGGAATATGCCAAGGATATGCGATATATGCGGAGAACGAGAAGCGACTCTGTTCGACCGTATCGTTGAGAATAATTTAAGCACGGAGTACGCCTATTGCGAGGCGTGCTATACGTCTGCGCTTAAAAGCGGCAAAACTCCGCACGAAGAAGCACAAAAAAGACTTGCGAGACGAGGTAAAGAATGCAGGCATTGCAGCTGTACGGCGGAAGAATTTGAAAAAACGATGCTTTTCGGTTGTGCGGACTGCTACGACGAGATGAGAGGCGTCGCTCTCGACAGCGCGCTCAAAGTTCAGGGAATCAGATACGAAGATTTGCAGGGAGCGGTTCCTGCGATTCACGTTCACAGCACTTGCGATTTGCAAGGCTCGCTCTTTCAAAATTCCGCAACCGACGACAAAGATTGCAAATATCTGAAAAGCGCAAACGATTGCAGTATAGGGGAACTTCTCGAACATAACGTCGTTTCGACCAGAATTCGCCTTGCGAGAAATATAAGAGGACTTGAATTTCCGTCGCATATAAAGGTTACGGACGAAAGGTGCGTCAATCTCGTCAACGCGGCGTATTTTGCTTCGCAAGGTCTTTTTAGCGCAAGGCTTTTGCCTATGTCAAAACTCTCCAAAACGGAAAAAACCGCTCTCGTGGAAAGGCACGTCATATCCCTTAATCTCGCAAACAACGGTCGCAACGGAGCCGTAGTGGTCGAGGGAGACAAAAAATACGGTATGTCCATTATGGTCAACGAGGAGGACCATATAAGAGAACAATGCGTCACGGAGGGATTCAATCTTGCGGGCGCATACGAAAGACTGCACGCCTACGACGAAAGGCTTATAAAAAGCCTCCCGATTGCATACGACAGGCAACTCGGCTTTTTGACGGCGTGTCCCACTAATCTCGGCACGGGAATGAGAGCGTCGGTTATGCTGTTTTTGCCTGCGCTTAAAAGGGCTGGCGCAATCGAGGACGCGCTCAAAACCTTCAAGACGGAGTTCGGACTGACGGTGCGAGGCGTTTTCGGAGAGGGAAGCGAAGCTGCCTACGATATGTATCAAATATCAAATTCGCGCACTTTGGGCGTGAGCGAGGAAAGCATAATCAATCAAGTGGAACAGGCGGCGGTACGAATGTGCTATTGCGAGAGAGTCGCGCTCGAAAGACTGGTCAGAGACAAGCAGACGGCTTTGTTGGACGGCATATCGCGCAGTTACGCATTGCTTAACGGAGCGTACGCCTTAAGTTCTCAAGAACTTATGAAACTTCTCGTCGACGTAAAACTCGGCGTGATACTCGGCATTTTGCCGATAAAAAATACACGAAAACTCGACGAAACGATATGGGCTTGCACCTCGTCGTCGTTGAGTATAATAACTGGCGGAAGTTCCGACGAGGAGCGCGATAAAATGCGTGCGCAAATCGTCAGGAAGATTCTTGCGGAGGGCAAATGATAAAGTATTCGGACAATGCTCGCAACGTCCTGAACGTGGCGGGCGAACTTGCGGTACGCACGGGCGGTCTTATTTGCACCGAGCATATTTTGTACGGGCTTTTGAGCGTTGACGGAAGCGCGAAACGCATTCTCAATCAATGCGGACTGTACGAGGACGACGTCGTGAAAATCTTTTCTCCGATGCCGTTGAGACCAAACGTGGAGATGTCCGCAAGAGCAGGCAGAGCGGTTGAAAACGCAAGGGAAGTAGCGTGCAGACTCGGCTCGTCCTGCGTAGGCACGGAGCATATTTTGTATACGATTCTCGACGAAACGTCGTCCGTTGCCGCAGACGTACTCAGAAGTTGCGGTATAGACCCCGAGAGTTTGCAAAGACTTACCTACAACGCCATAGTTTCGAGCGGAGATTCAAGACCCGCAATGTGCGTCGCAAACGGCTCGCACGAGAGCGTAAACAACGTGCTTGACGGATACGTTTCGCAATTTTTCAAAGATTCCGACAAAAATGAGTCGGATTTTGCGCAACCGACAATCGCTTCGCAAAACGAAAAAGAAGATTTCGATTTGTCCAAATACGGCACGGATTTGACCAAAAAAGCAAGAGAAGGCAAGCTCGACCCCGTTATCGGCAGAGGCAAAGAGACGGAAAGAGTCATACAGGTGCTTTGCCGCAGAACCAAAAACAATCCCGTTTTGATAGGCGAACCGGGCGTGGGCAAGAGCGCGGTTATAGACGGACTCGCGCAAGCCATAGTAAACGGAGACGTTCCCGACGCGTTGAGAGGGAAAACGGTGTTTTCTCTCGATTTGACGTCGCTTGTGGCAGGAACGAGATACAGAGGAGATTTTGAAGAAAGATTGAAAGAAACCCTCAACGGCATTAAGCGCAGAGGGGATATTTTGCTTTTTATCGACGAGATTCACACCATTCTCAAAGCAGGCTCGAGCGAGGGAGGTCTTGACATCGCAAACGTGTTGAAACCTATGCTCGCAAGAGGCGAACTGCAGACGATAGGCGCAACCACGCTTGAAGAATATCGCAAACAATTCGAGCAAGACAGCGCGTTAGAACGCCGTTTTCAACCTGTTTTGGTGGAAGAACCGAGCGTGAGCGATACCATTGAGATTTTGCAAGGCTTGAAGCCTAAATACGAAGCGCATCACGGCGTAATCATAACGGACGAGGCCATTTCGTCCGCCGCGATTCTATCGGACAGATACGTCGCGGACAGATTTTTGCCAGATAAAGCGATTGACCTTATAGACGAGGCGGCGTCGAGAAAGAAAATTTTCAATTTTACCACTCCGCAGGAAATAAGAGAACTCGAGGCAAAAATCAAGCAAGCCGACCTCGATTTGAGCGAGGCAAAACGCAGAGATAACTTTGAGCTTTGCGCCAAATATAAGGCACTTCGAGACGATTGTATCGAAAAACGCGAAAAAGCGGAAATCGAATGGAAAGAAAAGTGCGCTTCTATGACGCTCTCAATAGGAGAGGACGAAATTGCCGAGGTAGTCGGTAATTGGACGGGAATCCCCGTAAACAAAATCACGCAGGGAGAGAGCGAGAAACTCGTCAATCTCGAAAACGCGTTGCAAGCGAGAGTTATCGGACAAGACGAAGCGTGCGTTGCCGTCGCAAGAGCGATTAAGCGTGCCAGAGCGGGGCTGAAAGACCCCAAACGCCCGATAGGCTCGTTTATTTTCCTCGGTCCGACGGGCGTTGGTAAGACGGAACTTGCAAAAGCACTTGCAGGCACTCTTTTCGGAGACGAAGATTTGCTTATCCGCGTGGATATGAGCGAATATATGGAGAAAGACAGCGTGTCGCGCCTTATAGGTTCGGCACCCGGTCTCGTCGGCTTCGAGGAGGGCGGACAGCTTACCGAAAAAGTGCGTAGAAAACCTTATTCCGTCGTGCTTTTCGATGAAATCGAAAAAGGACATCCAGACATCTTCAATATATTGTTGCAGATTCTCGAGGACGGAATACTGACGGACAGTCACGGTCGTACTGTAAGTTTCAAAAACACGGTGGTAATTCTCACGTCAAATATCGGAGCGAAAGAGGCGGCGCAACCCAGACGAACTCTTGGATTTGCGAGCGCACAAAACGTCGAAAACGAAACGGAACGTGTGAGAGAAAGCCATATTCAGGCACTCAAGGGCGCAATGAAACCCGAGATTATCAACCGCATAGACGAAATCGTAGTGTTCAAAAAGTTGGACAAAGACAGTCTGTTGAAAATCGCGGACCTTATGTTTGCTTCGCTTGAAAAACGTCTCGAAGAAAGGGGCGTATCCGTGGAGTTTTCAAAAGAAGCGAAAGAGTATATCGTCGGCGCGGGATACGACCCCGAGTACGGCGCAAGACCGCTTCGTCGCACGGTTCAACGTCTTGTCGAAGATAAGTTGAGCGAGAAATTGATAAGAGGCGAAATCGGCGCAAACGACAAAGTAAAGATAGATTGCGACGGCGATAATCTTACGTTTGAAAAAGCGTAAGAGCGGATAAAACGCGATTGCGACTTCGGAAAATTCGGTTTTTGTCCGTTAAAATCGTCAAAATGCGTTTTTGCTATTGAATAATAAAAATATATTTGCTATAATGCATATATAAAGAACTTCAGGAGGTTACTTTATGAGAATCGAAATTTTTGGCAAGAACTACAACCCAAGTGATTCACTCAAGGCAATCACCGAGAAAAAGTGCGCAAAACTCGAAAGACGCTTTGCGGACGACGACACGGAAGTTAAGTTTACCGTTACTTACGAAAACGGCGATTACACGACGGATATGGTCGTGACGAGCAAAGGCTTGACTTACCGCGCGCAGGCTGTGTCCGAATCTCCGTTCGACAACGTGGACGAAGTTATCCCCAGACTTCTCGGACAGATGAGAAAGCAAAAAGACATCTGGGAAAAAGATAAAAAGGGCGCTCCCAACGTTTACGACGAGGGCGAAGAAGAATAAATGAAAGTCGGAATATCGACAGCTACATTTTTCACAAAGGAATTGACCGAGAACTCGTTCTCGGTCATTCAACGCTGTGGAGCAGACGTCGCAGAGGTGTTTCTTACCACTTTTTGCGAATACGAAAGCGATTTTGCAAGGCTTTTGGCAGAGAGAAAAGGCACGCTGGAAGTGTTTTCGGTACACGCTCTCAATACCGAGTTCGAGCCGCAACTTTTCAACGTTGCGCCGAGAACGTATCAGGACGCGGAGAAAGTGTATCGCAAGGTACTCGAGGCAGGCAGAATACTCGGCGCGAAAGCCTATACTTTTCACGGACAGCCGAGGCTCAAACGCAACGTGGAATTCGACCCCGTGTTCGTCGGAAAGAAAATGGCACAACTCAACGAAATCGCAAGCGATTACGGCGTGAAACTCTGCCTTGAAAACGTGCATTGGGCAACTTTCAATACTCCCGATTTCTACAGGAGAATGAAAGAATACGCGCCGTCCGTCGGTACCGTTCTCGACGTTAAGCAGGCAAGGCAGTCCGGCTACGATTGGAGAGAGTATCTCGACGTTATGGGAGACAGTCTTACCAACGTGCATCTCAGCGACGTAAAGGACGGAGAAATCGCAATGGTAGGCAAAGGGGAGTTTCCGTTTGCAGAGCTTATCGCAAGGCTCAAAGACAAAGGCTACGACGGACCGCTTATCATCGAACAATACGCAAAAAATTACGATTCCTACGACGAAGTGGCGGAATCGGTTGAATATTTGAAAAATCTTTTGGAGGCATAAAAAGATGAGATTGAAATTTGACTTCAACAATATGATGGAGTCTGCTATCGGCGAACAAGGCATTACCGAAAAGGAAATAGAAAGCGTTCTCGACAAAGCGCAAGACAGTTACGCATACTTCGAGAAAAATCGCGGCACGGGCTGGATGGGTTGGTCGGAACTTCCGTACAATCAGGAAGATATAGTCCGCGACATCATTTATACGGCGGCGGAAGTGCGTGCGCATTACGACAATTTCGTAGTACTCGGAATCGGCGGCAGCGCGCTCGGTCCTATGGCGGTATTCAATGCGCTTTGCCATTTCAGATACAACGACCTCGACGCAAAGAAAAGAGGCGTTAAGTTCTACGTCGAAGATAACGTAGACCCCGAAAGAATGCTTGCGCTTCTCGACGTAATCGACGTGGAAAAGACGATGTTCAACGTCATTACCAAGTCGGGTGCGACGTCCGAAACGATGAGTCAATATCTCATCATTACCGATATTCTCAAGAAAAAATGCGGAGACGATTGGGCAAAGCACATAATCGCAACCACGTCTCAAAGCAAGGGCAATCTTATCAAACTTGCAAAGAAAGAAGGATTTAAGACCTATTATATCCCCGACGGCGTAGGCGGACGTTTCAGCGAACTTTGCCCCGTGGGACTTCTTCCGGCGGCGGTACTCGGCATCGATATTATCGGACTTTTGCGCGGCGCGGCGGAGATGGACAAGGCTTGCAATTCCTCCGACCCGTACAAGAACCCCGCGCTTATGGCAGCGGTGCTTCAATACATAGCAATGGAGCAAAAAGGCAAAAACGTTTCCGTAATGATGCCTTATGCCGACAGCCTCAAACTTATTGCCGACTGGTATTGCCAACTTTGGGGCGAGAGCCTCGGCAAAGCCGTGGATTTCGACGGCAACGTGGTGCATAAAGGTCAAACTCCCGTCAAATCTTTGGGCGTTACCGACCAACATTCGCAAGTGCAACTTTACACCGAAGGTCCGTTTGACAAAGTGGTTACGTTCATCGGCGTTAAGAAGTACAGAGGAGACGTGGTAATCGCAAACGGCGCGGAAGAATTTGCGGACGTGAACTTCCTCTGCGGACACACTTTGGGAGAACTTATCAATACCGAAAGAGAAGCGACAGAATACGCGCTCACTCGCTCCAAACATATGAACCGCACGATTATGCTTGACGAAGTCAACGCAAACACGATTGGACAACTGCTTATGTTCTTCCAACTCGAGACGGCGTATTGCGGCAAAATGCTCAATATCGACACGTTCAATCAACCCGGCGTCGAAGAAGGCAAAAACGCAACTTACGCAATGTTTAACAGAGCGGGCTACGAAGCAAAGAAAGCGGAACTCGAAGCCGCACCAAAAAAATCGGAAAAATACATCATCTGAGTATGCTTGAACTTAGAGGAGTCGCAAAACAGTATCTGTACGGAGCCAGACTTTTCGGCTCGTTGGATATGAAATTCGAGAGCGGAGAAATCGTCGCTTTTCTCGGAGACGAGGGGAGCGGCAAAACTTCGTTGCTCAAGGTTATCGCTGCCGTTACCGATTGCGAGGGGCAGGTCCTTTTCGACGGTCAGCCGCTCGACAAAAAGCCCGACGACGTTATTATGGTTTTCGACGATTTGGCGTTGTTTGAGAATCGCACGGGCTTTTATAACCTTGCATATCCGCTGAAGATAAGAGGTTGCGACAAGCAGTCCGTCATAGAAATCGTCAATCGTTGCGCGGATAAACTCGGCGTGGTTGCGATTTTGTACGACAAGATGAAAAACGTTCCGCTTATCGACAGAAAAAGACTTGCCGTGGCAAGGCTGTTTTTGCGAGACGCAAAAGTCATTCTCGTAGACGACATAACTTGCGGACTTTGCAAAGACGAGGCAAAACAACTTTGGAACGAGGTTGCGCCGATACTGCAAGACTTTGCAAAACAAGGCAAAATCGTACTGTTTTCTACAAGCGATAAAGGCGAAGCGTTGAGCATCGCCGATAAAGTCGCCGTTCTCCATTACGGTGAAGTGAAACAATTCGGCACTTACGAAAGCGTGCGTAGCAATCCGTCCAATATTTGGGCGGCGCAAGCGTTTGACGAGGATTATCATTTTGAAAAAGCGCGTCTCGAATGCAAAGACGGAACGCTTACGGCGGTCACGGAGGACGGCTTCGAAATCGACCTTACGCATCTAAAAGACAGAATCGTCGAGAGTTATATCTCACAAAACGTTTTCGTTGGGTGGAACTGCGATTCTTACGATACGTCGGGAGAGCGAAAAGAAAAAGTCGAGAGTTATCTCCGCACGGAAAACGGATATTGCCTAAAAACCAAGAACGGTGTCGTGCGCTCCGAGAAAAAACTCGACGAAACGGGTACGCTTGCGCAAAAAGGCAAAGCGGCGGTGTACGATTTTACCAACGAAAACAGCATAATTATTGCGTAAAACAAGGACAAATTATGATTATTTTGGGCATCGACCCCGGTCTTGCGACTATGGGGTACGGAGTGATAAACGCCGTAAAAGGCAACTACACCGTGGTAGACTACGGTGCGGTAATCACGCCCAAAGATTGCACTTTGCCGCAAAGACTCAAACAACTCGAAGAAGGCGTGGAGGAGCTTATCGCAACGTTCAAGCCCGACAACGTCGCGATTGAGGAATTGTTTTTCTCAAAAAACATCACGACGGGTATTCCCGTTGCGGAAGCGAGGGGAGTGATTCTTCTTACCGCCGTGAAAGGTCTCGGAGACGAAGTGTACGAGTATACGCCAAATCAGATTAAACAAGCCGTTACGGGTTACGGCGGCGCGGACAAGATACAGATGCAACATATGGTTCAAGTGCTGTTGAGGCTCAAGAGCGTGCCTCGTCCCGACGACGCGGCAGACGCCCTCGCAGTTGCGATATGCCACGCGCAGACAAGCAGAATGATGAACAATTTCAAGATTCAATGAGAATTGATAATTCTTAATCGATAATTGCGGAGAGCGGAGCTTTATCACGATAAAGAATATTTGCGGAATACTCCGCTTGTCGTTCAAAGGGAACGAAGCGACCGTATGAATCCGACGGAAAATAAATGCGCCGAAAGCGCGCGCAAAGGAAAATATGTACAATTACATTCAAGGCAAAATAGTTGATAAGACGCTTACGTCTATCGTCGTCGACAACAACGGAATCGGCTATGAAATCGGCGTCAGCGGAAATACGCTTATGGACGTCGATTTGGGCGAAATCGTCAAGATTTACACTTATCTGTACGTCAAAGAGGACGAAATGTCGCTTTACGGCTTTTCTCGTTCCGACGAGAAAAAATTGTTTTTGCGCCTTATCGAAATCAGCGGCATAGGCCCGAAAATGGCAATGCAAATTCTCGGCGGATACGATATAAAGACGCTTACCGTCGCAATCGCAAGCGGAGATATAAAAACCCTCACGAAGATTAAAGGTCTTGGCAAAAAGACGGCAGAGCTTATCGTGTTGAGCCTCAGAGAACAGGTTGCGGACGATATTACTCTTTTCAACGACCACAGCGACGCAGTCACGGGAGAGGATATTGCCGACGCCGTATTTGCGCTCGAAAGTCTCGGACTTTCAAAGACGGAAGCCGTGCGTATGGCTACCGAGGCAAGCAAGAGCGTACACGGTACGGAGGAGATTATCAGAAGATGCTTGCAGAGTATGAGCAAGTGAGATTTTTGCGCCGAATGCTAAACACGTTGCTCAAACGGCATTGCGGCGATGACAACAAATACATTTGTTGCCATAAACCGCATTTGTTCTCGCAACTGCTACCGCGCAACCGATATACGCTATCAGTCGTAGATAGATAAAAATTCCTGTCGCAGTTTCGCTATATCGGTTGCTTGGTGTATGCACTTCGTGCGTAAGGTTGCAAATGAAAACTAATCGGCGCAATTAACGAATACTCATTCAAGGTGTGCTTATAAACGGTATGTGCTTATTCGGAGTTTCGAGCCGCAAGGCGGCGAGCGTTTGAGCGCCGAACTTGACGAATAGTACAAGTGAGCCGACAAGTGTTGTTCTTTTTGTCGGCGAACGAGTGATATAACAAGTGAACGATACTTATCTATGTGAGTGCCGAGTTCCCCTCTTGCGAACGATGTTTGTTTTAGTAGAGAAACGACATCTATTTGAGCAATAGGGGAAAGCCCGAAGGGAAGGGGTGATGTTGCATTAAAGATGCTACGCGCTAACTCGGAATGGAAATCGGAATCGATGACTGCAAACGAAAATTTGAAAATAACATACCGTATAGGTAATATATGATAAAATCGCAATTTACAAAAGAAAATCAAGATTTCGAGCTTGACAACAGGGTTGTGAGTTCGTTGACCATCGAGGACGACGAACAGGAAAACAGCCTTCGTCCGCATAGTATGGACGAATACGTCGGACAAGAGAAAATCAAAAAGAATCTGCAAGTGTTCATTTCCGCCGCAAAAGCAAGAAAGGACGCACTTGACCACGTTTTGTTATACGGACCTCCCGGACTCGGCAAAACCACGCTTGCTCACGTCATAGCAAGCGAATTGGGCGCACAAATCAGAGTTACGAGCGGACCTGCAATCGAGAAAGCCGCAGACCTTGCGTCGTTGCTTACCAACCTCGAAAAAGGAGACGTGCTTTTTATCGACGAGATACATCGTCTCAATCGCAATATCGAAGAAGTGCTGTATCCCGCAATGGAAGATTTTTCGCTTGACCTCGTAAACGGCACGGGACCTATGGCAAGGAGCATTCGCATTCCTCTCAAACGATTCACGCTTATCGGCGCAACCACGAGGGCAGGTATGCTTTCAAGTCCGTTGAGAGACCGTTTCGGTATGGCGTTGAGGCTCGAGACTTATTCCGACGAGGAACTCAAGAAAATCGTTATGCGTTCGGCAGGTATTCTCGGCATATCGATTGACGATACCGCCGCGCTCGAGCTTGCAAAGCGTTCGAGAGGCACGCCGCGTATCGCAAACAGACTTTTGCGCCGCGTGCGCGATTTTGCGGAATACGAAAACCTTGACGGAATCAACCTCGAGATTACGCAAAAGGCGTTGCGACTTATGGACGTTGACGAACTCGGATTGGACGTTACCGACCGCACCGTACTCGAAGCGATTATCGATAAATTCGGCGGAGGTCCCGTCGGCTTGGATACGCTGTCTGCGGCAACGGGAGAGGAGGCGTCTACGATTGAGGACGTCGTTGAACCTTTCCTCATTCAACTCGGCTTTATATCGCGCACTCCGAGAGGCAGAGTCTGCACGAAGAACGCTTACGAGCATTTGGCTAGACCTTATCCCGAGGCGTAACGACATTTAACATCACAAAACAACGGATAAAACATCGATTATGCAACAAAATCAGACAACTACGACCACGCTCACTACGCACGATTTCTATTACGATTTGCCGGAAGAATTGATTGCGCAAACGCCTATAGACCCTCGAGACCATTCGAGGTTGCTCGTGTACGACAGAGCGTCGGACAAGATAGAACATAAACATTTTTACGATTTGCCTTCTTATCTCAAAAAAGGCGATTTGCTCGTGATAAACAACACGAGGGTTATACCCGCGCGCATTTTCGGTCATATCGAAAATCACGAAAGCGTGCTTGAGGTTTTGCTTCTCAAACGCAAAGATTATACGCATTGGGAAACCATTATGAAGCCTGCCCGCAAGGCGAGGCTCGGCTCGGTTATTCATTTTTGTGACGAGTTGAGCGCAGTCGTAACCGAAGTGGGGGACTACGGCGCACGCACCATCGAATTTAAGTTTGACGGCGTGTTCGAGGACATTCTCGACAGAGTAGGCAATATGCCCTTGCCTCCGTATATCAAAGAAAAACTTGCGGATAAGGAAAGGTATCAAACGGTGTACAGCAAGGTGGAGGGTTCTGCCGCCGCACCGACTGCGGGCTTGCATTTTACGCCCGAACTTATGCAAAAAGTGCGCGATATGGGCGTAGATTTTGCGGAAGTGCTTTTGCATATAGGACTCGGAACTTTCCGTCCCGTCAAAGAGGAGAATATCCTCGACCACGAGATGCACACCGAGTATTACGAAATAGACGAAGAAAACGCAAAAAAGATAAACGACGCAATCAAAGAGGGCAGAAGGGTTATCTGTGTCGGCACTACGAGCGTGCGTACTCTCGAGACCGTTGCGGACGAGCAAGGTTACGTCCGCGCGCAAAAGGGAGACACTTCGATATTTATTTACCCCGGATACAAGTTTAAGTGCGTAAAAGCACTCATTACAAATTTCCATTTGCCCGAAAGCACGCTGATTATGCTCGTATCGGCGTTTGTCGGCAGAGAAAAGACGTTGGAGATATACAAAACCGCAGTCGAGGAAAAATACAGATTTTTCTCATTTGGCGACGCGTGCTTTTTTGAGTAAAGATATTTGCGCCGAATGCTAAACACGTGTCACTTATCTCGTTGAGATAACTTGACACATATTTAGGCGCAAACGTCCTACACAAAAGCAATCGGAGCATTGCTTTTGTGCGTAAGGTCTCGCAACCTTGAGACGGCTCGGCGGTTGCTCGGATGGATAGTGGATGCTCACAACGATTTTTTCGTGCAGTTATAAACTACGGCTCCGCCTGTCTACGAGCGACGCTTATTAAATGGAAAAAACTATCAAGCCGATAATTTTGCGAAAGAGTTGCTAATATTCTATATTTGCTTTGAATAATAGCAAAAATTATCGGCGCGATTAGAAAAGCAAAATGCAAATGCGATTTATGACAATAAACGTGTATATTGTCATCATCGCGATGACGGATTTTGCGTTGGCTCCGCCTGTCTACGAGCAACGTTTGGCGCACTATGTGCGCAGATGGAATATTACACAAAAATACAACTTTACATACAGGAACAAAAAATGAGATTTGAAGTTTTACACACAGACAAAAAGACGGGTGCGAGAGTCGGAAAACTCTACACCGAACACGGAGTTATCGATACGCCGTGTTTTATGCCCGTAGGCACCAAAGCAACCGTAAAGGGACTTTCTCCCGAAGAAGTGCGTGCCACAGGCGCACAAATTTTGCTGTCGAATACCTATCATTTGTATTTGCGCCCGGGTCACGAACTCATAGAAAAAGCAGGCGGTTTGCACAAATTTATGAATTGGGACGGCGCAATCCTTACCGATAGTGGCGGATTTCAGGTTTTCTCCCTTTCGTCTTTGAGAAAAATTACGGACGACGGAGCGGAATTCAATAGTTTCATAGACGGTAGCAAGCACTTTTTCTCTCCCGAAAAATCAATGGAAGTGCAGAAGGCTCTGGGAAGCGACATCGTTATGGCTTTTGACGAATGCACGCCGCCCGACATCACGCACGACAAAGCTCGCGACGCAATGGAGCGCACGCTAAAATGGTTGGATAGATGCTCGAAAGTCGAGCTTAAACCGCATCAAACGCTGTTCCCGATAGTGCAGGGAAATATTTTCCCCGACCTTCGCAAAGAAAGTGCAGAGCGCACCGTTCCGTATGCCAAATGCGGTATCGCAATCGGCGGCTTGAGCGTCGGAGAAAGCGCGGAAAAGATGTACGAGATGCTCGACGTTTTGCAACCGATTTTGCCAAAAGACCAACCGCATTATCTTATGGGCGTCGGTACGGCGGACTATTTCGTCGAAGGCGTCGCAAGGGGAGTGGATATGTTCGACTGCGTTCTTCCCACTCGTATAGCGCGCAACGGCACGGCTATGGTAAAAGAAGGCTTTTTGACGATTCGCAACGCTCCGTATGCGGAGGACTTTACGCCTATCGACCCCGATTGCGACTGCTACGCTTGCAAGAATTATACGAGGGCGTATATACGACACCTTATCAAGAGCGACGAGATTATGGGCGGAAGATTGCTGTCCATTCACAATATCCGTTTCCTCGAAAGACTCGCGGCTGACATACGTCAAGCGATTATGGAGGACAGATTCGACGAATTCAGAAAAGAGTTCATGGCGCAATACAAAGGCTGAATCTTATCTTTTCGACGATAAATTGCTTAAACGGAATTTAATATTTGCACAAATTCTACGTTTTTTGTTGCAAAACAAGCATACATCGTGTATGATTAAACCACATAAATTCAAATAATCGTCGCCTTTCGGGGCGAGTAAAGGAGTAAAAATGACTTTGACATCACTTTTGGCAGCGATGGATTCTAAACAAATAATCATGATGGTAGTCGTTGTCGCAATCTTTGCAGTTATGATTGTTCTTACGGTCGTTCCTCAAAAGAAACGCCAAAAAGAGCAACAAAATATGCTCAACAGCCTTTCTGTCGGCACGAAACTTATGACCGTAGGCGGTATCGTCGGTAAAATCACACAAGTCAACGCAGACAGCACGCTCGTCGTCAACGTCGGCACGGAAAACAACCCCACGCTCATCGTTATCGACAAGAAAGCAGTCGGCTACGTTCTTGAAAAAGTCGAAGCTCCTGCAGCACCCGCAGCACCTGTTGTTGAAGAAATAACGGATGATAAGAAAGAAGAAACCGTCGAGTGCGACAATAATTGCGACGCTTGCGATGCAAAAGCGGGCTGCGACAAGGCAGAGAACTTCGAGCCTGCAACCGAAACGACGGACTGCGATAACAACTGCGACGAATGCGACGCAAAAGAAAATTGCGACAAGGCAGAGAACTAATCACAAAATTGCATAAAAAAACGACCTGCGTTTGTAGGTCGTTTTTTTTATGGCGTACGGAGTGTAGAGAGACTCCTTAAATGCAATTTTCCCCCTTCCTCACGGTGTTTCCCCTATTCCGTTCCCCCTCTGCGCAATGCTTGAGGGAACCCACGGAACTGCTTCGCAGGTGGCAACACTCGGCACTCACATAGATAGGTATCGTTCACTTGTTATGTCACTCGTTCGCCGACAAAAAGAACAACACTTGTCGGCTCACTTGTACTAATCGTCAAGTTCGGCGCTCGATAAGCTCGCCGCCTTGCGGCTCGTGTTACGCCCTTGAAGTTGCACATTCCGTTAATAAGTGCGCCTTGAAAGAGTAATCGTTTAGTTAGTCCGCTCCGTCTGCTGAACAACCGTCGAGCCGCCTCAGGTTGCGCGGTAGCAGAGCAATAAATCAAGCGTGGCTCTCGACAATACGCACTTGTGCGTATTGTCGTTGCCACAGCGATGATTTTTGCTCATTTTTTCCGTCCTTTTATGTTTACCGCGATTATTCCGCTTATTGCGCCGGCAACGGGGAGGGTTATGAGGTCAATCCAACTGAATTGCACGTCCTTGAAGCCGTTAAGGGCAGAGAATATCAAAAAAGTGAGAAGCATATACGCAAGTCCAGAAATCGCGCCTTTGAGCAAGCCGTTTTGAGGTTGTTTGAAACCTATCAGCGTACCGACGAATATCGACACGATTTTTATGGCGATATTTACGGGCATTATCACTTTGTTTTCTACGGACGCGAAGCGTATTACGATTGCAAAAACGAGGACGAGCGCAAGCGAAATCAGCGTTGCGAACAATACTGCTTTGAGAACGTCAAAGACGTCGTTTTTTATAAGTTTTGCTTTTTCCATACCAAAAACTATGACGTATCGGGTTGCGATATGCCCGTGAGGGAATATTTGAGGGGAATTTTTGCAAAAATAGTGTTAAATATCAATATAATCAAACATAATTTCTTGACTTAAAGTGCCACATTGTTTATAATACTTATGTTTTACTATATGGAGGAATATTCCTGTGAACAAAAAGAAATCGATAGTCGTCTTGTGCATAGTGAGTATATTCATAATTCTGATGACAGTGTTTGCTCTCGTAAACTTTGAGATTGCAGGCACGGTTTATGATTATACCGGTTATGCAAGGACAATCAAATTAGGCCTCGATATGTCGGGCGGTGTATCTGCAGTTTTCAAAGTCGAAAACGACAATTTCGGAGACCTCGATACTCGTATCAGCGGTACGATAAGTTCGTTGCAAAGTTTGCTCGTGTCCAAAGGATACACGGAAGCAACCGTAACCAAAGGCACCAGCAGCGACGGTAGCACGACGATTCGCGTTGAAATCCCCGACGTTGACGACCCCGAGAAAGTTCTTAGCCTTATCGGCCGTCCGCAATCGTTGTATTTCACGCTCGAAGATTTGGGCGATGAAGCAGCCGAGGACGAACTCTACGACAAAGCGTTTATCAGAGGCCGTGAGGACCTCGAAACCGCCTACGTTACCACGGCAGACAACAGCACTCAATATGCAATCGGTCTTAAGTTTAACGAAAGCGGCACGACGAAGTTTGCAAAAGCCACTTCCGAAAACAATGGTAAAAAGACTTACATTTACGTCGGCGGAAGAAAAATAATGGAGCCCACAATCAACAGCGCAATCACAAACGGTTCCGCAGTTATCACGGGTAGCTACACTTACGAGCAAGCGTACGACTTCGCAACCCAGCTTCAATCGGGTACGTTCGGCGTAACGCTTCAAGTTTCGGAAGTGAGAAACATTTCCGCAACGTTGGGCGAAAATTCGATTAAAGTCGCACTCATCGCAGGCGCAATCGGCGTTGCAATCATCTTCATCTTTATGGGCGCTTGGTATCGCGGACTCGGCATCGCGGCGGACCTCTCGCTTTGCATTTATATCGTGCTTTTGATTTGGTTCTGCGCAGTATTGCCTTGGGTTCAACTCACGCTCCCCGGTATCGCAGGTATCTTGCTCTCCGTCGGTATGGCAGTCGACGCCAACGTAATTATCTTCGAGAGAGTGAAGGACGAATACAAACATTCGTCAAAGCCTATCGGCACTTGCATCAAGATTGGTTTCAAACGCTCTGCCGCCGCAATCATCGACGGACAGGTTACGACACTTATCGGCGCAATCGTGCTTTGGATTCTCGGTTCCGCGTCAATCAAGGGCTTTGCGGTGACGTTGTTTATCGGTATTATCCTCTCGCTGTTTGCGTCTTTGGTCTGCACGAGACTTATCCTCAAGGCGTTTATCCCGCTCAACAGCACCAGCGAAAAATTCTACGGACTTAAACGAGTCAAAGAGGACGACGAAGCGAAAAACACCGCTTCGAACAAAATTGCAAAGGAGGAGGCGTAATTATGAAAAATACAAACTTCCGCAATCTTTGCAACAACTACAGCGTTTGCAAAAATGTTAAATTTGCTGTGATTCTTCCTATCGTAATCGTTCTCGTCGCAGTATTCTTGATTGTCGGTCTCGGCACGAGACCGGGCAGCAGCTTCTCCGACGCGGTCGGTATCGGTATCGACTTCGAGGGCGGTACGATTCTTACCGTTACGCTCGGTCAAGACGCAAAAGACAATTATGACTCCAACCGCGACGCAATCATCAAAGCGATTCAAGACGTCGAATACAAAGGCGCAAAAGTCGTCGTAAGCTATTCGCAGTTGCAAGAAGCAAACGACGTAAATAAAACCGCAATCGTATTCAGATACAAAAACGTTCTCGACAACGACGCGGACATCGCGGCAATGAACGAAGCAATCAGAAACGCGGTCGATAAGAACGCTTTCCCCGATATTAACCTCGCAGACAAGATTACTTACGAATCTATCGGCGCAACCGCGGCAAGCGATTTGCTCTCCAAAGCAGGTATCGCGCTTGCAGTATCGCTCGCACTCATCCTCGTGTACATTATGATAAGATTTACGCTGATGAGCGCATTTGCGGCAATCATCGCGCTTATTCACGACATCGTGATAATGTTTGCTCTCACGGTTATTTGCAGAGTGCAAATCAACAGCTCCTACGTCGCCGCAATGATTACGATTGTTGCGTACTCAATCAACAACACGATTATCATCTTCGACCGTTGCCGTGAAATGATTAAACCCCTCAAAGGTCAAAAGAATATCGACTACAAGGGCATCGGCGACCAAGCTGTCAGAGCGTCGTTCACTCGTACCGTGTTCTCGACGTTGACGACGATGGTTACGGTTGTGTTCCTCGCAATTCTCGGCGGCGAATCCATAAGAGAGTTCTGCGTGCCTATCATTCTCGGTTTGATTGCAGGTCTGTATTCGGCATTGACCATCGCAACTCCGTTGTGGGCGGCAATGAGCATTTCCTTTGACAAGACCAAAGAGAAATACGCAAAACGCAATTCCGTATCTTACGACAAGAAGGACGACAAAGACGCTACCGTCTACGACGATGAAGAACAAGTGGTCGCTCCCGTTCAAGTCAAGAAAGCAGGACAACAACAAAAGAAAAAATCAAACAACGTTTATAAGTACTCCAAAAAGAATACGAAGTTCAAGAAAAAGAAATAACAGTTTATAACGTTTGCGCCCTCACAAAAACGTGAGGGCGTCGTTTTATATCGGTATGCAATACAGAGTAAAAACATCGTCTTTCAATCTTTCTCAATCGCAACTCGATTTTGCGAAACGTCTCGGGATTTCTCGCGACTTTTTGCGGTTGTTGCTGGGCAGGGGAATGAAAGAGGAAGATATTTTTGCGTTTTTGCATCCGTCTATCGAGGCGTTGGCGTCTCCGTTTGAAATCGACGGAATGAAAGAGGCGGCAGAACGCATCAAAAAAGCCATAGAAAACAAAGAAAAAGTCCTTATTTACGGAGATTACGATTGCGACGGTATCTGCGCAATATCGACCTTGATGCTGTATCTGAAAGATAAGCTCGACGTGTTTTATTTCATTCCCGACCGCAATAAGGACGGCTACGGCATAAGCGTGGAGGCATTGCAAAAGATACTTGCCAACCATTCTCCGAGCCTCGTCGTAACGGTGGATACGGGCATTACGGCAATCGACGAAGTGGAGTATCTCAAATCGAGAGGAATAGATACAATCGTTACCGACCACCACGAACCGCAGGAAAAAATTCCCGATTGCATCGTGGTTGACCCGAAGGTCGCAAAAAAAAGTTTTTACGATTTGTGCGGCGCGGGAGTCGCGCTCAAACTCGTTGAAGCACTTGCAGGCAGAAAAGAAGCGTGCAAATATCTCGACATCGTGGCAATCGCAACGATTGCGGACGTCGTTCCGCTCGTCGGAGACAATCGCATTATCGCATATTTCGGACTTAAGCAAATCACGGCCTCTCCTCGTAAAGGCGTAAAAATGTTGCTGAATCAGGAAACCGTATCGTCACAGGACGTTATGTTCCGCCTCGCTCCGAGAATGAACGCCGCAGGCAGACTGAATTCCGCAATGAAAGTGGTGGGGCTGTTCCTCGAAAACGATTATTTCCTGCTTCGCACGCTCACGGAAGAACTCGCAAGAGACAATTCCGCTCGTCAGCAACTGTGCGAAGAAGCCGTAGACCAAGCCAAACAAATGCTTAAGGGCGCAAACTTCGACGAAATGGGAATTATCGCTCTTTACAGCGAAAACTGGGAACCCGGTATATTAGGTATCGCGTGCGCGCGACTTACGGAGGAATTTAAGCGTCCGACCGTGCTTTTTGCAAAAAACGGAAACGAATTGAGAGGTTCTGCTCGTTCGGTGCCTTCCGTGAATATATTCGAGCTGTTCTGCGGGCTTTCGCAGTACTTTACGGCTTTTGGCGGACACGCTCAGGCGGCAGGCGTGAGTATGGACGTATCCTCGTTTGACGGCTTTGTAAAGGCGGCAAACGACGCGTTGCTCGCAACGCACGACGTGTCCGATTTTACTCACGTCGTGGAATGCGAAATGAGCTTGCCCTCGGATATGGACTTTTTGTCTTTTGCCAAGGAACTCGAAATGCTCGAGCCTACGGGGTACGGCAATCCCAAACCGTCGTTTTTGCTCGAGGCGGAAGGGCTTAAGTTTGAGAGAATAGGTTTTTCGCAACACGTCAAATATAGCGGAAAGAACGTCGAACTTATGGGCTTTTCAAAGTTTGCGCCTTGTCTTTTCCCGACGACGGGCAAAACGAACTTCGAAGTTACGCTCGGCGTAAACGTTTTCCAAAACAGGGAGACGGCGCAAGGCATTATACAAACTTTGGAATTCGAGAACGTGCGCATAACGCCTCAAGAGAGCGAGTGTATGAACTTGCATCAACTCGGTTGTACGGGCAAGGCAAACTTGAGGAATGCAGACGACGATATGCTTGAAAAATGCTTGAGCGAACCCTTCGGAACCGCAATCGTGTGCTTCTCGCAAGAGGAATACGAAACCGTTTGCGATAAGTATCCGAAAATCAAGACTTTACCGTTGCTTATAGCCACGCCGAGATGTCTCAATCCCGAGAATTGCGTGGTGGTATGTCCTGCGGAATGCTTCGATTTTTCATTCTATAAGCAGGTTTTGATTGCGGGCAGACCGCTTTGCGACGGATATTTGGCAAAAATCGCCGAAGAAACGTCTTGCTATGCGCTCGGGGACGTAAGCGAAAAGAAAATGAGCATATCCGACGACAGGTTGCGCTCGATATATAAAGAAATCGTAAACCTTGCGTCTTTAACGGGAAAACAGGGAAGTTTGAGAAAGATGTATCTTGCGGTATGCTCGAGATACAAGGTTAAAGAAAGCGAATTTTACGTTGCGATGACGATTTTCGAACAACTGTCTCTCGTCTCGATAAGCGAAAGAGGCGTGCTGACGATTTCGAGAAAGAAAACGAATCTTTCCGACAGCGTCGTATATCGCAATTTGGAGCATAAATAAAAAATAGCGGCACTTTTTGAGGTTGCTATTGCAATATTATCGGTTATAAAGTATAATCAATTGTTAGAATATATCTTGCAACGCAAGAGGAATATATGGACGAATTGCTTGTAAAACTCAGAAAAACGTATCCGTTCAACTATGCGGAAATAAAAAAAGCCTACGACTTCGCAAAAGAAGCCCACAAGGGACAGAAAAGAAGTTCGGGAGAGGACTATTTTATTCATCCGTGCGCGGTTGTCGAGATTTTGGCGGACTTCGGCTTTGACAGTTCAACGGTCATAGCCGCGTTTTTGCACGACGTTTTGGAGGATACGGAGGTAACTTACGAGCAGTTGCGAGACGAATTCGGAGACGAAATCGTCGAACTCGTCGAGGGTGTTACCAAACTCGACAAACTTCAATTTGTCAACAGAGAGGAGGCGCAGGCGGAAAACTTCCGCAAAATCTTCGTCGCAATGGCAAAAGATTTGAGGGTTATTATCATCAAACTTGCCGACAGATTGCACAATATGCGCTCCCTTCAATATTTGCCCGAAGAAAAACAAAAACGCATTGCCAAAGAAACGTTGGATATTTACGCGCCGCTTGCAGGCAGACTCGGTATCTCGTTCTTCAAGTGCGAACTCGAGGATTTGGCAATGAAATATCTCTATCCCGCAGAGTACAAGTACGTCGCGGAGAGCGTCAACAAAAAACGTAGCGAAAGACAGGGCTTTTTGGACAAGATTTGCAAGCAGATAGAGGAAAAACTCAAAGAAATGGGCATACACGGAGAAGTGAACGGCAGACCGAAGCACTTTTATTCCGTGTATAAAAAGATGCACAATCTGCATATAGACATTGACCAGATATACGATTTGCTTGCCGTGCGTATCATCGTCGATACCGTCAAGGATTGCTACACGATGCTCGGAGAAATCCATACGATGTGGAAGCCGCTCCCCGGTAGATTCAAAGACTATATCGCAATGCCGAAAGCAAACAATTATCAGTCCTTGCATACTACGGTCGTGACTCCGTATAACGAAACTTTCGAGATACAAATTCGCACCTACGAAATGCACAAAATCGCCGAATACGGCGTTGCGGCGCATTGGAAGTATAAAGAGGGTACCACGGGCAAAGACAGCGAACTGGACAGCAAAGTTCGTTGGCTTCGCGAGGTTATGGACGCTCAAAAGGACATCGACGGCGCAAAAGAATTTATGGACGCCGTCAAAATCAACGTTTTCGACGACGAAGTGTTTGTATTTACGCCAAAGGGAGACGTGTTCGATTTGCCCGTAGGCTCGACGCCTCTCGATTTGGCGTATAAAATTCACTCCGCAATAGGCAATAAATGCATCGGCGCAAAAGTCAATAAACGTATGGTGCCGTTGTCTACGAAGCTCGCAAACGGAGACATCGTCGAGATTCTCACGTCAAACGCTTCGAGAGGTCCGAGTCTTGACTGGCTCAAGTACGTTCATACCGCTTCCGCTCGCTCGAAAATCCGCGCATATTTCAAGAAAGAAAAGAAAGACGAGAACATCGCTCGCGGCAAGGAAATGCTCGAAAAAGAAGCAAAACGCAGAGGTTATGCTCTCGCGGACATTTTCACGCCCGATATTTTGAGCGGTATTTTGCAACGTCACGCAATGAACAGCGAGGAGGACTTGTACGCCGCAGTCGGTTACGGCGGATTGACGACAAATCAGGTTCTTACCAAAATCATCGAAGGATTCAAAAAAGAGGACCACACTCAAAACGTCGTCGAAAGTCTGCCCGTTCAGGAACAGAAGCCGCACAAACACTCAAAGAGCGGCGTTCTCATCAACGGCAACGCCAATTTCACGGTGCGTATGGCGCAATGTTGTTCTCCCGTTCCAGGAGACGAAATTATCGGATATATTTCGAGAGGCAGAGGCGTATCCGTGCATAGAAAGGATTGCCCCAACGTCAAAGGAATGGAAGAAGAACGTCTTATTCAGGCGAGCTGGGACAACGACGGAGACGAGATGTTCAACGCCACGCTCATTATTACCGTTGAGAACAAAGACGGCGTTATCGCTTCCATAACCGCGCTTATCGCAAACGCAAGATTGAATATCGTTGCCGCAAACGCAAGGCTCGAAGATAAAACGGGACTGGGAGAATTTACGGTTACGGTGCAAATAAAACAGGGTAGCGTGCTTGAAGAACTCGTCAAGAAAATTCGCGCTATCGACGGCGTCGTTGAGGTGCATAGATGAACGATTTGCGCTTTTATCATCTGTATACGGGCAAACTCGGAACGAACACTTATATCGTTATCAACGGCGACAGAGGTTTCGTCGTGGACCCGGGCGGAGACGCAGAGCAGATTGCCGAGATTTTCAAAGACGCAAAAGCAAAGATTGAGGCAATATTGCTTACTCACGCGCATTTTGACCATATCGCAGGCGTCGCTCCGCTTTTGAAAATCGTTTGCACGGACGATAGCGGCAATTACGACGAAAGCAAAGCCCCCGCGGTTTTTTTGCATAAAGACGAGGCGGAAAAGATAAACTCTTACAAAAATATGGGCTTTTCCGTCGACGTAAAGGTGGAAAAGTTCGTTCCCGACGTGCTGTTGCAGGGCGGAGAAACGCTGAAAATCGCAGGACTCGACGTGAAGGTTATTCACACTCCCGGTCACGCAAAAGGCAGCGTGTGCTACGTTGTCGGCAACAAGATTTTTGTGGGAGACACGATATTTTTCACGTCTTACGGCAGAACGGACTTTTACGACGGCAATGCCAAAGATATAAAAAATTCGATTATAAACAAACTTTTTTCTCTCAAGGGCAATTATACGCTTTTACCCGGACACGGCGAGCCTACGACGCTCGACTTTGAAAGAAACAACAATCCGATAATCGAGAAAAACGCTTACAAACCCATAGAATAAATACAAAACGAAAGCAGAAGCAAATGATTGATTTTCATATCGCAAACGAAGAATACCTCAACGACTTGATGGAACTCGTGCGTCCGTTCGAAAGCAGAACAGACGTCGATTTGACGCTCAACGTAGATTATACGAGGCAAAAAAATGCGATTAGAATATCGATTTCTTCCGATTATTTCGACAATTTTGCAAAGAATTACACTTTTTCCATAAATAGCAGAGACGAACTTGAACGCAAACGCAAAGAAAAGCGTTTTTTGAAGATTGCGATATATCGCACGCTTTCTTTCCTTACGGGAGTCAATCTTCCTTACGGTTGCCTTACGGGTATAAGACCGACCAAACTGTTTCTCGAGATTCAAAACGATTTCGAAGATTACGGAAAGAGCGCGAGAGAAGTGTTTTTGAAAGATTACAGCGTCAGCGAGGGCAAAGTCAATCTCGTCGAAAAAATCGTAAACGTGCAAACGCCTATACGCAACAAATCGAGCAAAGAATACGACATGTTTGTGTTTATCCCGTTTTGTCCTACGAGATGTGCGTATTGCTCGTTCGTATCACTTCCCATAGACAAGCAAAAGAAACTCGTCGAGCCGTACGTCGAATGCCTTATAAGAGAACTCGAACAAACAAAAGAGTTGATTAGAAGCAAGAAATTGAAGATAAGAGCGGTGTACGTCGGCGGAGGCACGCCCACGTCTATAGGAGCGGAAGCTCTCGACAGAGTTTTGGAGCATTGCCATTTCGGCGCGAAGGAATTTACCGTCGAGGCAGGACGTCCCGATACGATAAACGAGGACGTCGTGAAAGTGCTTGAAAAGCACGGCGTTACCCGTATTTCCGTCAATCCGCAGACGTTCAACGACAAGACACTCGAAGTTATCGGCAGACGTCATTCGAGCGCACAGACCTACAATGCGTATATGCTGGTAAAAGACAAATTCGACGTGAATATGGATTTGATTGCGTGTCTGCCCAACGAGACTTTCGAGGACTTCAAACGAAGCGTGGATATTGCCGTCGCACTCAATCCCGCAAACGTCACGGTGCATACGCTGTATATGAAAAAAGGCTCCGCGCTCAAGCAATGCGGATATGACAACACCGACTTCGACACGGCGTCGAAAATGGTGGATTATGCGTATTCTAAGCTGACGGAAAGCGGATACGAGCCGTATTATATGTACCGTCAGAAATACACGAGCGGCAACCTCGAAAACGTCGGTTACGCAAAGCCGAACAAGGCTTGTATCTACAACGTCGACATTATGGAGGAGGATACGTCCATAATCGCAAACGGCGCAAACGCAATATCGAAGAAGTGGAATAAAAAGCAGAATCTGATTACCCGTTGCGCAAACTACAAAGAGCCGTTGGAGTATGTAAAGCATATAGACGAAATGCTTTCGCGGCAACACGAGTTCTGGTCCTGACAAAAAATGTAATTAAAGTTGAAAAACCACTCAAAAACGGTTTACTTTGTTTTTTCTATATGTTAATATACAAACGTACTTTCGACGAGGTTGCGACAATACTCCGAGTCGTTACTTGGTTGAAAGCGAATCATTTATCCAACGAAGGAGGCAAAAACAATGGATAAAACCACGAAACAAGAAATTATAGCAAAATATGCTCGCAAAGAGGGCGACACCGGTTCTCCCGAAGTTCAAATCGCGCTTTTGACCGCTCGTATTTCCGAACTTACCGCACACCTTAAGAATCACCCCAAAGACCACCACAGCCGTCGCGGACTTCTTATGATGGTCGGCCACAGGAGAGGTCTTTTGGATTATCTCAAGAATATGGACATCGAAAGATACCGTGCAATCGTCAACGCTCTCGGTTTGAGAAAGTAAAAATTTCGGGTGTGATTTTCGCACCCGTTTTTTTTGCGGAAATTATCCGCATAATAATAAAAACACAATGCCGAAAGGCAATTTCGGGAATGACGGAATTCCCAGAAGGAGACATTTTATGGAAAAAAGAATTTTCAAAACAACGGTAGGCGGCAGAGAAATGACCGTCGAAACAGGCGCATACTGCGGACAATCCAACGGTTCTTGCATCGTGCGTTGCGGCGACACCGTAGTTATGGTCAACGCAACGATGAGCAAAGCACCGCGTGACGGTATGGACTTTTTCCCTCTCAGCGTAGACTATGAGGAAAAAATGTACGCTATCGGTAAAATCCCCGGCGGATTCAAGAAAAGAGAGGGCAGAGCAAGCGACAAGGCTATTCTTACGTCTCGTCTTATCGACCGTCCTATTCGTCCGCTTTTCCCGAAGGGACTTTACAACGACGTTACGGTTATCGCAACGGTTTTGTCGGTCGACACCAACATTCCGCCTGAAGTATTCGGTATGATAGGTTCTTCCGTCGCACTTTCAATCAGCGACATTCCGTGGGCAGGTCCGACGGGTTCTGTGGTCGTAGGTATGGTAGACGGAGAGTACGTCATCAACCCCGACAGCGCACAACGTGCAAAATCTCGCCTCACGCTCAACCTCGCAGGCACGAAAGACGCAATTATGATGGTTGAAGCAGGCGCAGACGTGATTACCGAACAAGAAATGCTCGGCGCAATTATGTTCGGCCACGAAGAAATCAAAAAGATTGTCGCTTTCATAGAAGAAATTCAAAAAGAAGTCGGCAAGCCCAAACTCGACATTGAACTCGAACATATCCCCGACAATATCAACGAGGCAGTAAGAGCGTATGCAAACGAGAAGATGGACTACGTTCTCGAAGCGTTTGACCGCTATGAAAGAGAAGCGAGAGAGGACGCTCTCAACGAGGACGTTTTGGCTCATTTTGCAGACCAATTCAACGACGAAGCAAAGAAAACCAAGTTTATCCTCGACAGCCTCTATTATCTCAAGAAAGAAAAAGTCCGCGCAAAGATTTTGGACAAGGGCGTACGTCCCGACGGCAGAGAACTTACCGAGATTCGTCCTATCTGGTGCGAAGTCGGTATGCTTCCGAGAGTTCACGGCAGCGCAGTCTTTACGAGAGGACAAACGCAGGCTTTGACCACTTGCACGCTCGGCACGATTAGCGAAGCTCAAAAGCTCGAAGGTCTCGACGACGATTACTACAAGAGATATATGCATCAATACAATATGCCCGGTTATTCCACAGGCGAAGCAAAAGCTCTCAAGAGCCCCGGTCGTCGTGAAATCGGACACGGCGCACTTGCAGAACGCGCTCTCGAACCCGTTCTTCCCGGTGAGGACGAATTCCCGTATGCAATTCGTACGGTATCCGACATTTTGAGTTCCAACGGCTCTACGTCACAAGCGTCCGTCTGCGGCAGCACGCTCGCTCTTATGGACGCAGGCGTTCCCATCAAAGCACCTGTCGCAGGTATCGCAATGGGTCTTATCAAGAACGAAGAAAGCCACAAAGTCGCTGTCCTTACCGACATTCAAGGTCTCGAGGACTTCCTCGGCGATATGGACTTCAAGGTCGCAGGTACCACCGAAGGTATCACGGCAATCCAAATGGACATCAAGATTAAGGGCATCGATGAGGAAATTCTCACTCGCGCTCTCGAACAAGCTCGTCTCGGCAGACTCGAGATTTTGGGCAAGATGCTCGCAACGCTTCCCGCTCCGCGCGCAGAACTCAGCAAGTTTGCTCCCAAGATTGTGTCCTTCTCAATCGACCCCGATAAGATTCGCGACGTAATCGGCACGGGCGGTAAGACTATCAACAAAATCATCGAAGATACCGGCGTAAAAATCGACATCAACGACGAGGGTATGATATTCATCGCATCCAGCGACGACGCTGCAATCAAGAAAGCTCGCACCATAATCGAAAACATCGTCCGTGACGTAGAAGTCGGCGACGTTTACGAGGGCAAAGTAACCAAGATTATGGAAAACGACAAGGGACAATTCGGCGCATCTGTCAACTTTGCACCCGGCAAAGACGGAATGATTCACATCTCCAAACTTTCTGACCAACGCGTCGAGAAAGTCACGGACGTAGTCAACGTCGGCGACATCGTTCTCGTCAAAGTTATTAAGATTGATGAGAAACATCGTGTTGACCTTCGCCTCAAAGAAGTGCTTGCGAAAGCCTAAGAGCACTATTTAGCGAATAACTTCGGCAGAGCCACGCCTCGACAACTCATTTACGTTTAGTAAATTAGGGTTGCCGAGTGCGTGGCTCTTTCTTGTTCTTCATCTAAATATTGCGCTTAGGACTTCCGCAAGAATAGAACTTATTAACGGTATGTGTCTATTCGACTTTTTCATATTACATTGCTTACAATATCTACTTTGAGGTTTTGAGATTTAACGTATTCGAGTATTCTCGGCAGGGCGGAGACGGTTGCGTCGGTCGGATGCATCAATATCAAATCTCCTGCCTTTACGTCTCGTATCGCTCGGTTATAAATCAAATCTGCGTTTTTATCGCGCCAGTCTATCGTATCTCTCGTCCACATAATTACTTTGTATCCGAGTTTGTCGCATGCTTCGAACATTCTGTTTCCGATACTTCCGCTCGGAGGCGCAAAGAGCATACAGTTTTTGTATTCGGGGAGGGCGGATAAGGAAGAATCGATTATTTTTTGCGTTACGGCAATTTCGTCTACGTTTTGTTTGAGGTTTAGTTTTGCGTGGTCGCGGTGCATATAGCCGTGATTGCCTATTTCAAAGCCGTCTGCGGAAAGTTTGAGCAGCACGTCCTGATTTTTTGCCGCCCACACTCCGCCTACGAAGAACGTCGTTTTGAAACCGTATTCGTCAAATATCCGCGCTATATCCTGAACGTTTGAGGTGTTTTCATACACGTTGAACATAAGAGATATGCTTCCCGAGTCCTGATTGCCCTCGTATATTGCGTTGTTTACGGTTTGCGTGGGAACTTGTTCGGGATACGTCGCGACGAAAGCGATACCGAACGTCAGAAACAGCGTTGCCAATATGACAAAATTTGCGCAAAAAGTGCGGAATCTCGTTTCATTCATACCATAAAATATGATTGCGCTTTGAAAACTATGTGATATAATACGGTTTACGAGGCAAAACTTTATGAAATTGCTTCGACGCAAAAATAAAAAGGGGAGCGGTACTTACGCTTAATGCGTACGCTATTGCAAAACGTAATTATGCCCGAAATAAAAGTGTTCCCAAGCGGACTTAAACTCGTGTTTTTGCCGAATCCTGCGGTGCGTTCCGTTGCAATCGGAGTGTTCGTCGGTGCAGGAGTAATAAGCGAAACGCCCGATATATCGGGTATCTCGCACTTTATCGAACATATGGTGTTCAAAGGTACGAAAACACGTTCGAGTTTCGATATAGTCAACGAAATCGACACGCTGGGGGCGCAAATCAACGCTTATACCACAAAGAGTTATACTTGCTTCCATACCGTGTCCATAGACACCAACGCTCGCAAGTGCGCAGACGTGCTGTCGGATATGTATTTCAATCCCGCTTTCAATCAATCCGAACTCGAGAAAGAACGCAGAGTCGTATACGAGGAAATCAACGAATGCGAGGACGCTCCCGAAGATTTGTGCATCGAAAGATTGTTGTCAAATTTCTTTAAGGGCAGTCAGCTCGAAAGACCGATTTTAGGCACTAAAAAGACGCTCAAAGAAATGAACAGCGATACGCTCCGAGCCTATCACAATCTTCATTACGTCGCTAAAAACACGGTATTGTCCATCGTCGGCAATTTGACCGAAAAAGAAGCCGTTGCTATCGCAGAGGACTATTTCGAGAGTAAATTCGATACAAATACCGACGATTATAAAAAGAAAGCAGAGGAGCCGAGACACGCTCACAGCGCGTCCGTAAAGAAGAAAAAATCCATTGAACAGACTCATATAGCGTTTGCTTTTCCCAACTGTTCGTATATGGACGACAGAAAGGTCGCGATGCAACTTTTGACGGTCATTTTCAGCCTCGAAATGTCGTCGAGACTATTCCAGAGCGTAAGAGAAAAACTGGGGCTTTGCTATACCGTTTACGGTTATCCGTCGTTGTATGACAATAACGGCGCGTTCGTAATATACACGTCAACGAGCCACGAAAATGCGCTCAAAGCGGTTCACGCCATTCGTATGGAGATAGATTTATTGCTCGAAAAAGGCGTTACGGAACAGGAACTCGAAAAAGGAAAGAACCAACTCAAAATGTCTCTCGTTCTCGGACAGGAAAGCACCTCGTCAATGATGCGCACGTTCGGTTCGCACGCAATGGCAACGGGGCAGTTGCTCGATTTCGACAAACGAATGGCGCAAATCGACGCTACTTCCTGCGAGGATATTTTGAACGTCGCAAAGGACGTTTTCGATTTTTCCAAGGTGTGTTCGAGCATAGTTGCAAAAGACGACGACGTCGATATTTTGTCTGCAATCAAAAATGCGGATTTAACTGATTAGAATATCTAAAATTGTGTTTTTAATGATAAAAAACGAGCGTAAAAACGACGCTCGTTTTTGCGTTTTATGCGGATAGATTATCGAATTTATTTGTTGCGATATTTGTGATAATTCTCTTGTAATCGCGCGCTTGTTATGGTATAATTATCACACTAATATTATATATTTCACAGGTAGGTATATCTTGACGGATACAAGGCAGGCAAAAGCAAACAAAGGCAATAGGATTGCGGCAGGGATTTTGGTTATCATCGTATCTCTGTTCTGCTTCCTCTCGCTCGTCGGCGCACTCGGAGGAGTGGGCAGAATGGTGTATAGCTTTTTGGCGGGATTTTTCGGTCTCGCCGCTTATGCGTACTCTCTTGCAGGGCTTATCATCGGTATAGCCGTGACTTTCGGCGTACGCGTCAAAATTCGTCCGTCAAAAGCGTTGATTTATTTTGCCTTGCTGTTTATCGGCATTTTTGCCTTGCACGTTTATACCTCGAGCGCACATATTATCGGCGCGAATTACGGCGGTTATCTCAGAAACTGCTATGACAATACAAATACCGCGGGCGGTATGCTGTTCGGCGTTGCCGCATATCCGCTTATGAGAGCCGTTACGTCGGTCGGCGCACTCGTCATAGTTTGCGTTTCCTTCTTCGTAGTGGCGTTTTTGGCAATTTATCCGTCGCTCAAGCGCAACGTTACCTATACCGTTGCGTCCAAGAAAGAGCGCGACAGACAAATGCGCGGAAACGCTCCGTATTCCGATAATTCGCAAAAACGCTCCAGACGCAGGTTTTTCTCGAGAAAATCCGATAAAACAGCCGCGCCCGTCGGTCAACCCGTGGACGTAAGAACGTCTCCCACGATTACCGACTTTTCCAACGTTACGAACGGCGGAGGTTTGTACGTCGTCGACGTAGAGGGCGACCCCTTGCAACAAAAAGGCAACAAAAAGGCGTTCGGAGCGGACGGATACAAGCCGCTCGGCTCTTTCAATCCTCTTTATCCAAACGCGCAGGGCGGTATGGAGGACGAAGTGAGAAGCGTGCCGAAATACGATTCCGACAAGTTCTCGGCAAGAGGCGTTGCAAGAGATATTCTGTTCGGTTCGGGTCCGAGCAAAGACAATCTCGCAAGATTCGACAGCGTAAGCGACCCGAGAAACGCGTTGTCAAACGTAAGTCCGTCGTATAGTGCGGTGCGCAGAAACGAATTGAAAAACAAGCTCGGCGTGGACACCACTCCGAGTGCCATAAGAGAGGACTTTATGTCCAGATACAGAGCCGTGCAGAAGGAAGCTCCGTCTACGGTTCAACGTCAAGACACGGCAAAACCCGTCGAAAAGAAAGACGAACCCGTTGATTTCAAACGTGACTTCAACGCTCTCAAGCAACAGCAAATCGCTCGCTTCGGAGAAATGTACGCAAAGCCCGAATTCGAGGCGGAAGTGCATCTCGAACAACAGGACGAGGCGTGTCTGATTGCCGAACCGGTCAAGAAAGAGGTCGTGAAGCCGACGAAAGTCGTGTCGAGAGACCAAGACGGTTTGTCATCCACGGTTAAAAAAGCGGAGGACGCCGTAAACAAGCCTCAAGTGAACGTCGGTATGCTCGGCGCGCTCAACAGAGCGATTTCGGGAGAAGAACCCCCGAAACCCGTCGTCAAGGAAGAAGTTACCGCCGAGGCGTACGACAAGCCGAAGTCGGATATGGTTTATATCGCAAGAGACAATGCTCCTGCTCAAACGGCTGCGCCTACGCAAACGACTGCTCCCGCTCCGACAACTTCGCCGAAACAAGAGACCCCGCAAGAGGCTCAAAAACCCGTGGTCGTTCCTCGTCAACCTGCGAATATTCAGGATATGGACAGAAGCGGCTATCAATCCGTCAAAGGCGAAGCAAAGATTCCTCGCGCATTTGCGCAAACGGCGGTTGAAAACAATCCGAAAGCAGAGGAGACCGAGACTAATTTCTTCGGCGGTATCGGCAAGACCAAACCCGTGAAAAAATACGAGATGTCTCAAGCCACGCTTGAAAATACTCGTCCCAAATACGTCGACAAAGACGCGACGACGGGCGGAAACGCTCCGAGCGCGCCTGCTCCCGTACAGCAAAAAGTTACGGGCGGAGATATGTCTCGCACGGCAATTCAGTCTACGACGGCTATAGCGAAACAATCGGCAAGAAACATAGAGGACGCCGAAGTTACCGCTCGCATTCAAAACATCAAACAGGCAATCAAAGAAACTCCGCAAGTCGGACAATACGAACGCGAAGCGTTGATGAGAGAAGAAAAGATGAAAGCCTCTCAGGGCAGAGGTCTGCAAAACACCGACGCGCCCAAGAAAACGGCGAGCAAGGAACGCTTGACTCAAGTCAATATGGAGCAAGCCATTTCACAAGCAACGCCCAAGCGTCCTTACGTTGCGCCTCCCGTGTCGTTGCTCACGCCTCCTGCTCCCGAAGTGGACCAAAACGAGGACTACGAACAAAAGAAAGAGCAGATTATCAAAACTCTCAATTTCTTCAGTATTACGGGCGAAGTTATCGATATTCTCGTCGGTCCGACCTTTACTATGTACAAACTGAGAGTGGAGATGCCAAAGGGCAGAACGATAGGCTATATTTCCTCTTTGGAAAGCGACATCGCGATGAAAATGGAAGCGGGCAGCGTGCGTATAATCGCGCCTATCCCCGGCGAAAACGCAGTCGGTATCGAAGTGCCGAACAAACATCGTCGCAACGTCAACCTCAGCGAAATTATCGAATCTCCCGAGTTTAATCAAGCAAAAGCTCCCGCAACGTTTGCTCTCGGCAAAAACCTCTACGGCGACGCGAGAGTGGTGGAAGTGCGCAAACTTCCGCACGTTCTCATTGCGGGCGCAACGGGCGCAGGTAAGAGCTGCTGCATAAACTCTATTATCGTAAGTTTGCTTTACAAAGCGTCTCCCGACGACGTCCGCCTCATTCTCATCGACCCCAAACGTATAGAAATGAGCGTGTACGCAGGCATTCCGCATTTGCTTATGGACGAGATTATTTGCGATACCGACAAGGCTATCCGCTCGCTCAACTGGGCAATCAGCGAAATGGAAAGACGTATCAAATTCCTTGCTGAAGTAAACTACAGAGATATTGACGAATACAATGCGGATTGCGCCAAAAACGGCTTTGAAAAAATGCCGCGTATCGTGATTATCGTAGACGAATTCGCAGACCTTATGTCAACGGGCAAAAAGGCTGTCGAGGACACCGTCAACCGCATTGCGAGACTTGCTCGTGCGGTAGGTATACACCTCGTTTTGGCAACTCAACGTCCGTCCGTCGACGTTATCAGCGGTACGATAAAGAACAACTTCCCGAGCAGAGTGGCGTTCAAAGTCACGTCGAGTTTCGACAGTAAGACGATTTTGGACACCGTCGGTGCGGACAAACTTCTCGGCTACGGCGATATGCTCTATATGATGCCCGGCGCAAACGAACTGGAACGTATGCAAGGCGCGTTTATTTCCAACGAGGAAGTCAAGAGAGTCGTCGATTTCGTCAAATCGAAGAACGACGCATTCTTTGACAATTCAATCAAAGACGCGATATTCAAAGACAAAGAAGAAGAAAAACCTGCCGCAAAAGAGGGCAAGAGCAACGACAAAGACAAGATTCCGCCCGATTTGTTCGACGCGTTGGAACTCGGCATCGAGATGAGAGAGGAACACGATTCGCCCATCAGTATGTCGTTCTTGCAACGCAGATTAGGTTGGGGCTGGCCGAAAGCCGCAAAGATTTTCGACAAAATGGACTTGATGGGTTATCTCTCTCCCGACGAACACGACCCGAAGAAAAAGAGAGTCAACATCACTCGTGAGGAGCTTGCCGAATTGAGAGCGGCGGCAGAGCAGAGCGAAGGAGGCGAAGAATGAAAATCGGCGCAATTTCGCTCGGATGCGATAAAAACAGAGTAGATACCGAAAAAATGCTTTCTCGCCTTACCCAAAGCGGACATACGCTCGTCGGAAGCGAGGAAGAAGCGGACGTCATTATCGTCAATACCTGCGCTTTTATCGACAAGGCAAAAGAGGAATCAATCGACGAGATTTTGAATGCGATTTCCGCAAAGAACGGCAGTAAAAAGAAAAAGGTCATCGTCACGGGTTGCCTTGCGCAACGTTATGCCGACGATTTGAAAAAGGAATTTCCCGAAGTCGACGCGATTTTGGGAATTGCCGATTACGACGAAATTGTCTCGACCGTGGAAAACGTTTGCAAAGGCAATAAAGTGTACGACTGCGCAAATCTCGACAAGTTTTACGACGGCAGAGTGCTTACCACGCCTTACCACTATGCGTATTTGAAAATTGCAGACGGATGCGATAATCATTGCACTTATTGCGCCATTCCGTCGATAAGAGGAAAATACCGCTCGGAAAAGGCCGAAGATTTGCTCAAAGAGGCTCAAAAACTTTCCGACGACGGCGTGAAAGAACTTATCCTCGTGGCGCAGGACGTTACGAGATACGGCACGGATTGGGACGGAAAGCCGCATTTGACGGAACTTTTGGACAAACTGTCCGCTCTCGATTTCGAATGGATAAGATTGCTCTATCTTTATCCCGAAATGGTTGACGACGCTTTGATAAAATACGTCCTCGACAATCCGAAAATCGTCAAGTATATGGACATTCCGCTTCAGCACATCGACGACGTCGTGTTAAAGAGAATGAACAGACGCACGAACGAAAAGAGCGTGAGAGAATTGATTGCGAAACTCAAAAAAGCGGGCATTACGATTCGTACCACGTTTATTTGCGGATTCCCCGGGGAAACTTTGGAGCAGTTTGAAAAACTCAAAGATTTCGTGAAGGAAACAAAATTCGACTACGCAGGCTTCTTTGCGTATTCGAGAGAAGAAGGAACGCCTGCCGACAGGCTCGACGGACATCTCGACGAAGCGGTCAAGCAAGCACGAGCGGACGAACTCGGCGCGATTCAAACGCAAATCATCGAGGAGCGCAACGCAACTCTCGTCGGTAAACGCCTTAGAGTGATTTACGACGACATCGATTACGACAGACAAAAATTCGTCGGTAGATGCTCAACGCAGGCACCCGACATCGACAACGTCGTATACTTTACGTCGGAGCAGAGAGTGCAGGTGGGCAATTTCTACGACGTACTCGTGGAAGGCACCGACGGTATCGATTTGACAGGGAGGGTTATAGAATGAAAATCACTCTCGCAACGAAAATAACAATAGCAAGAATATTTTTGATAATACCTACGCTTATCACGTTCATTTTGGCGCAGATGCTAAACGCAGGCAGAACGGCGTATATTGCGCTCGTCGTGTTGTCGGCGGCATTGTTTGCGATATGTTGCGCTACGGACTTCGTGGACGGACATATAGCGAGAAAAACCAACACGGTTTCGATGCTCGGCAAACTGCTCGACCCGCTTGCGGACAAGGTAGTTATAGTAATAATGCTGTTTCTGCTCGTCTATTTCAAAGACGGTCTCGACGATGCGTTTGCGTATAACACGCTCGTCATTGCGATTCTGTCGGGAATAATACTTTCGAGAGAATTGATGATAGGCGTTTTCCGCTCCATTGCGGCAAGCAGAGGATTGGTTCTCGCCGCGGATATATTCGGCAAAATCAAGACCGTTTGTCTCGACGTCGGCGTAACGATTATGATGCTTGCAGGCTTGCACGTTTCGCTTGCGTGGATTGGCACCATAGTGTTTTATGTCGGTGCAATCTTGGCGGTGTATAGCGGACTCAATTACGTCGTAAAGAACAAGCACGTTCTTAAACAAGACGACGAAAAAGAACAAGCAAAAGACTGACCGTTTGCAAAAACAATCGGATAGAATATCGAAAACGACGTTATGATAAAAGAAATCGTAAAAATTTGCGGGCTTGATAAAGAGCAGATTGAAAGCAGACTGACGAAGTTTGACGGTTTCGGCGTGGAGTTTTCCCTGCAAGAAAAGTGTCTCGACGCAACCATAACTATGACGAGCAACGCTCCTCGACAGACTTTCGAGATGGTCAAGAGCAGAGTTTACAACGCTTTCGAGGAAGAAGTATACTCGGCGGTGGAAGGCTCGCTCGAGGAAATCGCGGCAAGGCTTCTCAAAATGAACAATCGCACTCTTGCGGTGGCAGAGAGCCTCACGGGCGGAGAAATTTGCTCGAGACTTACGGGCGTCGCAGGGATAAGCGCAAATTTTTACGAAGGCATAGTGTGCTACAATCGTATGTCAAAGGCGGATAGGCTCGGAGTGCCGAAATCCGTTTTGGCAGATTACGGCGCGGTATCGAGAGAAACTGCGTACGCTATGGTAAAAGGACTTTGCAAAAGACCCGTGGATATTGCTCTAGCTACGACGGGACTTGCAGGACCTACGGGAGACGAGGGGAAACCCGTCGGACTCGTGTATATCGGCGTGGGCGGAGGAGACTTTATCACGGTATTCGAAAGACGCTTTTCGGGCAGTCGCAACGAAATAAGGGAAGCGACTTCAAACGTTGCGCTGTTTTATCTGATACGCTACCTCAAAGGCGATATTTTGAGACTGTAAAGCGAAAACAATCTGCGAAATGTACCGTTTTCGGTGCATAACTCGCAGTATAATAATTATCTAATAAGACAAAACCTCAAGCCGTACGGCAACAAGGATATAAAGGAGAAAAACAATGGCAGAAAAAATTCAAGACAAATCCAACGACAGAGCGCACAATCTGCAACTTGCTCTTGCCAAGATAGAAAAGGATTTCGGCAAAGGCGCGGTTATGCGTTTGGGCGAAACCGAAATACCTAAAGTCGAAGCGATTTCGACGGGTTGTCTTACGCTTGACGTCGCACTCGGCATCGGCGGTATTCCAAAGGGAAGAATTATCGAAATATACGGACCCGAATCGTCGGGTAAAACGACCGTTGCGTTGCATTGCGTTGCCGAAGTGCAAAAAATCGGCGGAACGGCGGCATACGTCGACGCGGAACACGCCCTCGACCCCGCTTATGCGAGCAAACTCGGCGTAAACCTCGACGATTTGTACATCTCTCAACCCGATAGCGGAGAGCAAGCTCTCGAAATCGTGGAAACGCTCGTAAGAAGCGGCGCAATCGATATTATCGTCGTCGACTCCGTTGCGGCACTCACTCCGCAAGCAGAACTCGACGGAGATATGGGCGACAGCCACGTCGGTATGCAGGCTCGTCTTATGTCGCAAGCACTTCGCAAAATCACGGCGGCAACTTCAAAGAGCAAATGCACGATTATCTTTATCAATCAGTTGAGAGAAAAGATTGGCGTTATGTACGGCAATCCCGAGACGACCACGGGCGGTAAAGCTCTCAAATTCTACGCTTCCGTGCGTATCGAAGTGCGCAAAGCCGACACAATCAAAGACGGCAGCGACATCGTAGGCAATCACGTCAAAGCAAAAGTCGTAAAGAACAAAGTCGCGCCTCCGTTTAAGGTTGCGGAATTCGACATTATGTACGGCACGGGTATATCCAACCTCGGTTGCGTGCTTGACCTTGCGGTTGAGAACGGATTCGTGCAAAAGAGCGGAAGCTGGTTCAGCTACAACGACGAAAAGATAGGCCAGGGCAGAGACAAGGCTATGGAATTTTTGAAGAATCATCCCGAAGTTTTTGCCGAAGTCGACGCGAAAATCCGCGAAAAATACGAGATGCAATAAGCGTCGAACGTATAGATAAAATCAAATCTTATAAAAATCGTTTTTCAACGCCGAAAAACGATTTTTTTTTGCGGTCGGCGTTGACGAAAGACTATAAATAGTATATACTATATAAGACAAAACTATATATTGAGAACATTGTCGATATAGATATAATATAGATTTCATTATGAATAGTGCCGTTTTGGGCGTATTTGTGCGTTAAATCTTTTCGATATAACTGTATTTTGGTTTTCAATCGGTTTTGATTATATATACGGAGGTCACGAAATGACCAGCAATTTTATCAATTTGCTCGCTCTCACTCCGGGTGCGGCTGCAGGTATTGCGGCGGCAATCGCGGTTGTCGTGGGTGCTTTGCTCGGTTGGATTATTTACAGAGTCTATTCTCAAAATAAAATCGGCAATGCAAAACGCGAAGCACAAAGAATTATCGAAGAAGCAAATCTCGAAGCAAAAACCATTCGTAAAGACGGTATGCTCGAGGCAAAAGAACAAATGAACAAGATGCGCATCGATTTCGAAAACGAAACCAAAGAGCGCAAACAGGATTGGCAACGCACCGAAAACCGCCTCGCTCAGAAAGAAGCGGCTCTCGACAAGAAAGAGGACACTCTCGATAAGAAAGACGCCGTTCTCGACAAGAAAATCGAGGACGTAGAAAAATCTCAAAAGCAAATCGAAGAAACCAAAGAACGTCTCAAAGGCATCGAAGCGGAACTCGGCAACGCACAGGAAAAGATGCAAAAGGAACTCGAAAGAGTTGCCGGAATGACGAAAGACGAGGCTTGCAAAGAACTTAAAGACGCACTCCTCGACGGCGTTAAAAAGAGCGCCGCAAACGATGCGAAAACGCTTATTGCAGAGGCAAAAGACAACGCCGTAAAAGAGGCGCAAAACATTATTTCTCAAGCAATTCAACGCTGCGCCGCGGACCACGCAACCGAAAACACCGTGTCCGTAGTCGCACTTCCCAACGACGAGATGAAGGGAAGAATCATCGGCCGTATGGGCAGAAACATCCGCGCGCTCGAAAGCGCAACCGGCGTTGACCTCATTATCGACGATACTCCCGACGTTATAACTCTCTCGAGCTTTGACCCCGTAAGAAGGGAAGTCGCAAGACTCACTCTCGAAAAACTTATTACCGACGGTCGTATTCATCCCGCTCGCATCGAGGAAATGGTAGACAAGGTAAGAAAAGAGGTTGAGGCAGGTATCAAAGAAGCAGGCGAGGAGGCGGCTTTCGAAGTCGGCGTTCACGGCTTGCATCCCGAGATTATCAAGATTCTCGGCAGACTCAAATATCGTACAAGTTACGGTCAGAACGTGCTTAAACACTCCGTCGAAGTCGCGTCTTTGGCGTCTGTTATGGCGGCAGAACTCGGCGTTGACCCCCGTATCGCACGCAGAGCAGGCTTGCTCCACGACATCGGTAAAGCCGTTGACCACGAACTCGAAGGCACTCACATTCAACTCGGTGTGGAAATCGCAAAGAAATATCGCGAAAGCAACGAAGTCATTCACGCAATCGCGGCTCACCACAACGACATCGAGCCTCAAACCATCGACGCCGTTCTCGTTCAGGCGGCAGACGCTATTTCGAGCGCGAGACCGGGCGCAAGACGCGAATCAGTCGAGACTTACGTCAAACGTATCGAGAAACTCGAAGAAATCGCAAAATCGTTTGACGGCGTTGACCAAACGTTTGCCGTTCAAGCGGGTAGAGAAATTCGCGTTATGGTCAAACCCGAACAAGTCAACGACGCAAGCACGGTGTTCCTCGCAAGAGAAATCGCAGAGAAACTCGAAAACGAACTCGAATATCCGGGACAAATCAAAGTCAACGTTATTCGTGAAGTTCGTAGCGTAGATTACGCAAAATAAGAACATTCGCTTTGGTTTTTGCCCTCGCAAGAGCCAAAGTGAAGTTTTATCGAGGCTGTAAAAACGTAAAGCAATGCCTTATGCGAGAGAAATTTTGCATAAAACTTGCAATATAGAGAATATGGTGCTAAAATATGCCTATAAAAGGCATAAAAGTGCATCCCAATCAAAACACATTTTAGGAGAATATCATTATGGCACAAATTATGGCAGGCGATTTGAGAAAGGGCGTTACCTTCCTTTACGACAACAAGATTATGACGGTCGTTGATTTCTTGCACGTCAAACCGGGCAAAGGTGCGGCTTTCGTTCGTATGAAAATGAAAAACGTCGTTACGGGCGCCGTTCTCGAGCAAACTTTCAACCCCACCGAAAAGTTTGAACTTGCTCACATCGAGACCAAGACTATGGAATATCTTTACAACGACGGCGAGTTCTATTACTTTATGGACGCAGAGACTTACGAGCAAATTCCGCTCAACAAGAATCAAGTCGAAGACGCACTCAATTTCGTCAAAGAAAATATGAACGTCACGATGAAATTCTTCCAAGGTTCTCCGTTCTCCGTTGAACCGCCAAACTTTGTCGAGCTTCTCATCACGCTTTGCGAACCTGCAGTTGCCGGCAACACCGCCACCAACGCAACCAAGCCCGCAACCGTCGAAACCGGATACGAACTTCAAGTTCCTATGTTCGTAAACGAGGGAGATACGATTCGTATTGATACTCGTACCGGCGAATATATGTCCAGAGTCTAAGCGCATCAAACAGCGATATACTGCGTCAAGCGCGTCTTGTCCCAAGTCGTGTACACAAAAGTACACTTGGCTTGGTTGCAAGGCGCGCTTTTCTTGTCTATCACTGCTTGATGCACTTAGACAAGTATAACACTCTGAAATAGCGAATAACTTTGTCAGCACCCGTCTGCTACAAAATCACGTACGCTTGTGTACGTTGGGTTTTGTAGCAGACGGGTGCTTTCGCGTTCTTCATCTATTTGAGGCTGTTATACAAGTGTAGAGTACATAACTGCGATATACTGCGTCAAGCGCGTCTTGTCCCAAGTCGTGTACACAAAAGTACACTTGGCTTGGTTGCAAGGCGCGCTTTTCTTGTTCTTCATCTAAAAACTGTAGTTTTACAAATAAAATTAAAAATAAAGTTTCCCCCTTCCTCAGGTGTTTCCCCTATTCCGTTCCCCCTCTGCGCTGTGTTTGAGGGAACCCACGGAACCGCTCCGCGGGGGGACACACTCAGCACTCGCATAAATAGGGGCATTTCTCTCATTATGCCACGCGCTTTGTGCGCCGCTACGCAACAGAATGGCGCAGTCGCTTGTACTAATCGTCAAGCTCGGCGCTCGGTGCGGTCGGTGCCTTGCGCCTCCAGCTTCAAATAAGCACATTCCGTTATTAAGTACGCCTCAGAATTAGTGTACATTCGGGTGTGGGCAAAGCCCACCCGCAATTATTAATTATTAACTATTAATTATTAATTAGCATAATAAGTATTCAAGGAATAGACATTCTTTACTCATATTATTTTACAAAACTTCTGTTTTTGTCTTTTTTTGCGAGCGTGCTATTTGCACGGTCGATTTTTCATATATTTTGCTATGCTCGAAGATTTGGTGGGGGCGGATATTGCAAGTATCGTCGGAGACGAGAAAAACGTTGCGGAGGTGCGCCTGCGCATTTCTCGTCCGTTGTTGATTTGTAATATCGACGGAACGAGACGGGTGGGGAGGCATTTCGGTTTGCCGTACGTCGTAAGCAAAAGCGACGTTGACGGCGTGCTGTCGAGAGCAACCAATATGTCGTTGTACAGCGCGTCCGACGAAATGAAACGGGGTTATATTCCTTGCGGACGCTACCGCATAGGCGTAGGGGGAGAGGGTGTGTTTGACACCGACGACTACGTTGCCGTAAAAAACATATCGTATCTCGTTATCCGCATACCGCACCAAATCAAGGGCGTTGCCGACAAAATAGCAAGCGACGTTTTCGTAAACGGAAAAGCACTCAACACTCTTGTCATTTCTCCTACTGGCGGAGGCAAAACCACTTTGTTGAGAGAGCTTGCGCGCATTGCGTCCGAACGTTTCAACGTGGTCGTGATAGACGAGCGATACGAGTTGTGCGCTTGCAACGACGGAATGCCTACGCTTGATGTTGCGGACGCCGAAGTTATAAGCGGAGTGCCGAAGCGTATTGCGTATCAAAACTGCGTGAGAGCGATGAATCCCGACGTTATCGTAACCGACGAATTGTTCGGCACGTCGGACGTAAACGCCATTTGCGACGTGATAAGGAGCGGCGTTACGGCTTTTGCCTCGTTGCACGGAGACAGCGTTGAGAGCGTTAAGCGCAACGACGTTTATAAACCGTTGTTCGATTCTTTCGATTTTGCGGTGGTGCTTTGCAAGTCTCCCGTCGGCGAGATTTGCCAAAAGGTGCGATTATGAAAAGCGAAATTTTGAGGCTTGTCGCAGGCGGACTGCTTGCGTTGATTTGTTGCTATATCGGCTTGTTAATCAAACGAAGATATGCCTCGAGAGTTACGTTTTTCAAATCCGCTTCGGCGTTTTGCATTATGTTGAGCGATGAATTGTCGATGCGAAAAACGCCGATTCCTGCCGTCGTATCCAAGTTTACGGCAGGGCGTAAGGGCGTGTTCGAGGACTTGCTTTGCGAGTGGGCGCAGAACGCAAAACTCGGCAAAAACTCCGACTTCGACAAATATAAACTGCTCAAAAACGACGAAACGAAAGACGTTGCCACTTTTTTGGATACGCTCGGCAAGACGGATTTAAGAGACCAAATCGCGCACGTCGAGCATTATAAAGAGGCATTCGACAGAAAAACGACGGAGTGCGAAACGCAGAGCAAAAAGCAAGGTTCGATGTATTTCAAATTGTGCGTGCTGCTCGGAATCGCAATAATTCTGATACTGGCGTGAGGTGCTTATGGATACGAGTATAATACTCAAAATCGCAGGGGTGGGGCTGCTTACCGCCATCGTCTGCGTAATACTAAAAAAGAGCGACAGAGACGAGATTGCAACGTTTGCGACGCTTGCGGGGCTGATTATCGTCGCCGTGCTTGTCATAGATATGCTCGGCGGACTTTTCGATACGCTGAAGTCGCTTTTGTCGCTGTATTGACGAAGGTCGTTTCGCTTTATGATTTTCAAACTTATCGGAATTGCAATTATCGGCGTGATTACCGTGACTTTGCTCAAAAGCGCAAAGCCGGAATTTGCCGTTTTTGCAACCATTGCGACGGGCGTGATAATGATAATCACGATGCTTTCCGCATTGAGAGACGTCGTGCTTGCTTTTGATAAAATCGTTGAAAAAAGCGGCATAAACGACGAAGTGTTTTCCGCCGTTTTGAAGATTATCGGCATAGGTTATCTCACGGAATATTCTTCTTCGGTCGCTACTGACGCAGGGTGCGATTCCATTGCGCAAAAACTGCAATTCGGAGGCAAAATCGTAATTTTCCTTATGAGCATATCGATAGTGTCCTCTCTTGTCGATTTGGTGTCGACGCTTGTGAATATGCTATGAAAAAAAGAGTTTTTGCTTGTATTTTATGCTTTTTCGCGTGTTTTTTCGCATTGCTTTTTGCGGTTGACGGCGTTTGCGCCGCAGGCGAAGAAAAGACGGACGAGCAGATAAAAAAAGAGCTTACCGACGCTTACGACAAGGCAATAGACAGCCTTGACTTAAAAGCGTTGCAAGACTTTTTGAACTCATTGTCGCAAGAGGGAAGCCAAGCAATATCGATGAGCGACGTGCGCTCTGCGCTTAAAGCACTTGCGAGAGGGGAAGGGCAGGCATTCTTCGACGTTTTTTTTAATCTTTTGGCAAAATCGGCAGGCAGATATTTTCTCGGATTTATGCCGGGGTTCGTTACGATTTTGATTATTTGTCTGCTTAAAAACATACTCAGCGGTCTTACGGGAGATTTTCTCAATAAGTCCACCACCGAGGTCGTAAACATAGTTTGTTATTGCGCAACCGTCATCGTGCTTATGAGCGGCGTGGCGACCGTAATCGAGACGGTAACGAACACGGTAAACGCTCTCGTATCTCTTTCAAACGCGCTCTTTCCCGTGTTGTTGACGCTCTTGTCGGCGTTGGGCGCATCAGCAAGCGCGGCAGGGTATTCTCCGCTTATGGCGGTGCTGTGCGGCTTTATAATGAAACTCATAACGGCGGTGGTGTTGCCTGCGTTTATTGCGTGTATAGTGTTCGGTATTGTCGGGAACGTGTCCAAAAACGTAAAACTCGACAAACTCGCAAAACTCGTGAAATCGGCGGCAGGGTGGCTTGTAGGAATAACGTTCGGGATATTTGCCACTTTTTTGACGATGCAAGGAATATCGGGCGGCGTAATCGATAGATTCGGTTTCAACATAGCAAAGTTTGCCGTGTCGAGTTACGTTCCTATCCTCGGCGGCTATCTCTCCGACGGATTCGACCTTATGTCTGCGTCTCTCGTTCTCGTAAAAAACGCGGTAGGGTATACGGGGGCGGTGCTATTGTGCGCTACGGTTGCTTTTCCGCTCGTAAAGGTAGTTATGTTTTCTCTTGCCGCAAAACTTACGGGAGCGATAGCGGAACCTATAGGAGACGACAGAGTGTCAAAACTGCTTTACGGCGTATCAAAGAATCTCAATCTCCTGATAACCGCGCTTGCAGGCGTTGCTTTCCTGTTCTTCCTGACGTTGATGTTGCTTATTTCGTCTTGCAATATGGGGTTGTGATATGGGGGCTTGGATATTATCTATCTCGGGAGTTATATGCCTCGGAATACTGCTCGAAATCGTATTGCCGGAGGGCAAAACGGCAAAGTATATCAAAGGTGCGTTTTCGTTGCTCGTGGTGCTTGCAATCGTTGCGCCGTTGCCGAGTCTGTTGAAAAAAGATTTTGATATAAGCGTCAAAACGGACGCTTTTACGGTCTCGCGACAGGACGATTACGTCGACGCATACAAAGCGTCTTTCGAGGACGCGGTTAAGGGCGCATTGGAGGAGAGGGGGTGTGAGTCGCAAGTCAAAATCACAACGGAGGACGGCGTTGTGAAAGGGGTGGACGTTACGGTGTACGATATGATTCTTAAGGGAGAGGAGATTGTCGACATAGTTGCGAAAACGCTTGCAATATCGCCGCTTAAAGTAAACGTTCTTTACGAGTTTTACAAATAAATCAATGCGCGAATCGTTACGCGCGCGTGCGCGCGCACAAGCGCACGCACTAACAAAATAATGCGTGCGCATACACGTTGCGCGCGCACGCGCGCGACCGATACGAACGTAGCGAAAGACTGTCGAAAAAAGCGATATTTTTGAGATTTTCGCGTTTTGAGAATATGCAATCGAGGTGCGCATATATATTTTTACAGAGGAAGCGATGGAAGTCGAAGATAAGAGAAAAGACGGATTAGCGCAACGGATAGGCAACAGCGCAATAGTCAAAAAACTTAAAAGCATCAAAAATATACGAATTATCGCAGTCGTATTCATAATAGCAATCGCTCTTATCATATACTCTAGCGTAGTGGCGTCGAGGGAAAGCAAAACGGTCTCTCAATCGCAACAGCAAACCGTGCAAAGCGAGGACGAACAGAGGCTGTCGAGCATACTTTCGCAGATTGACGGCGCAGGACAGGTGCAAACTATGATAACGAGAACGGACGGACAGATAGTCGGCGTACTCGTAATAGCGGACGGCGCGAAAAATCCGTACGTCAGGCTCAAACTTATGCAGGCAAGCGCAACCGCTCTCGGAGTGAGCGAGGACGTAATCAGCGTGCTTTGCAAACAAAATTAGCGAACCTATAGGAGGAATATATGAAAATTAAACCAAGAACCAAGAAAATCATCGTATTGTCGGTTATGGTAGCGTTGCTCGTAGCGACGGGCGTGCTGAACTTTGTGTTGAGCGACAAACTCAACAAATCGACAGACAACGCAAACCTTGACCAAAACACGGTTACGCAAACGTTCTTTTCCGCAGCGAAAAGCGAGCGTGATTCCACGAGAGAGTCCGAATTTCTTTATCTCGACGCGATAATGCAATCCGACTCAAGCACGGAAAGCGCAAAAACCACCGCGCAAGAGCAGAAACTCGCTTTGGTGGAACGTATGGAAAAAGAACTCGCTCTCGAGACGCTTATCAAAGCAAGAGGTTTTGACGACGTAATCGTAACGATAGGGGACAAGGGCGTCAGCATCGTCGTAAACTCTGCCGAACTCAGCGCGGAACAAGCCAATCAGATTTTGTCCGACGTACTCGGAGAAACGACGTTCAAGCCTTCCGAGGTAAAAGTTATTCCGTACAACTAATCTAAACATAGACGTTACGTCCGCCGCGTTACCGCGACGGACTTTTTCGTTTTTCGGCACATATAAGGAAAGCACGCCGTCGACGCCGTTTTGCGAGACAAATATTTTTCGCTAACGATTGATATAATTTTTCGTATGTGATATAATACACAAAACGGAGGTCGATATGGCAAAAGATGCGACAAAAGTTTCAAACGCATTGAGCAACGTGTTGGTGTCGCTTGCAAGCGAAGCCGCTCAGGACGTGGAGGGTATATGCCTTCTCAATTCCAAGCGCAACAAAGGCGCAACGTCCGTCTACGTTCTGCCAAATGAAAAAGTCGTTGTCGATTTGTTTATCAATATCGAACAAGGCTACGCCGTTCCGTCCACGGTTGCGGTGCTTCAGGAAAAAGTAAAATCCCAGATAGAGAGCGCAACGAAATTCAAAGTACAATCAGTCAACGTTCAGGTTATGAACGTCAGAGTCGCACAATAAGATTATGAGAAGAATTGCAAGAGAAAACGTATTTAAGTTGGTGTTCGAATACACGTTTTACAACGTCGTCAACGACTCTACTTTGGAGTTGTTGCTCGTGGACAGCGATTTGACCGAGGACGATAAGAATTATATCAATTCGACGTACTTCGGCGTGGTCACGAGAGAAGAAGAACTGAAGAAGATTATCGAGAGTCATCTCGAGGGCTATCGTCTCGAAAGAGTTTATCGTCCCGATTATGCGGTGTTGTTGCTCGCAACGTACGAACTTTTGGAGCATACCGCTCCCAACGCCGTTGTTATTAACGAGGCGGTGGAACTTTCAAAGAAATACGGCACGGACAAGTCGGGTGCGTTTGTAAACGGCGTCCTTGCCAAAATAGTAAAAGACGTCAAATAACGAAAGATTATCCCGAGCTGTCATATATGCCTTCAAAACGAGACAAATGTATGATAATTCGGGATTTTTTGACTCAAAAACAGCGAAAAATCGGTGTATAACTGCAAAAATGGTGCATAAAGTGTCGATTATGTTAGATAAAACCCCATTTTCTGAAAAAACAATATCCGTAAGCGAAGTAAACGCAACGATAAAAGCGTGTATCGACGCTCCGATATTCAAAGGTTTGGAAGTTTTCGGCGAAGTTTCCGGCTTTAAGTTCAGCGGACCTCACGCCTACTTCACGTTAAAGGACAAAGATTCTCAACTGTCCTGCGTTTGCTTTTACGCCGCAAAGACTTACAACCCCAAAGACGGAGAAAGCGTTATCGTAAAAGGCTCTCTAGATTATTATCTCAAGGGCGGCAGATTGTCTCTGCAGGCGTCGTCCATTCAACCCGTCGGCAAAGGTATGCTGTTTTTGGAGTTCGAGAGACTCAAGGCAAAATTGCTTGCGGAAGGTTTGTTTGACGAAGCGCATAAAAAGCCTATTCCGAAGTTTGCGAAGAAAGTGCTTGTCGTAACGTCGAAAACGGGAGCGGTTATCAGAGATATAGTTACTACCGTCAGACGCAAGAATCCCGTTATCGACATCGTCGTGAAAGACGTTAGGGTGCAAGGAGAAGGCGCAGGCAAGGAAATCGCAAAAGTGCTTGAAAGGGTAGATACCCTCGGCTACGATACTATAATCATCGCAAGAGGCGGAGGCTCGCTAGAGGACCTTGCGCCGTTTTACGACGAGCAACTCGTAAGAGCGGTGTATGCTATGAACACGCCCGTCATATCCGCAGTCGGACACGAGACGGATTTTTCGCTTTGTGATTTCGTGGCGGACGCAAGAGCGGCAACGCCGACCGCCGCGGGAGAACTTGTCGCATACGATTATTATGCGATGAAAGAGCAACTCGAAGCCGATATTGCAAGGTTGCGCTTCGGAGCAACGCGTTGCTACGATAAAAACGTTTCAAAGGTTAGACTTACCTGCGCGCAGTTGCAAAGGCTTGCGACGGGATTTTATACTTCGCATCAACACAAAGTCGAGACTTGTCTCGAGAGGGCAAAATATCTTGCGCAAAGAAAGGTGGAGGTTGCCGCCGCAAGAGCGGAAAAAGCCGCGGCGTCTTTGGATAACCTCAGTCCTCTGAAAATTCTCGGCAGGGGATACTTCCGCATACAAAGCGGAGATACCACGATAAGCAAAGTCGCAACGCTCAAAGTCGGTCAGTATATTAAGGCTACCGGCGGAGACGGCTCGGCAACGGCACAAATCACACAAATCGAACTCAACGAGGAGAACTGATATGGCAGAAATTAAGAAGTTTGAAGAAGCGTTGGCGGAATTGGAAGCCATCGTAAAAAAACTCGAGGGAGATATTCCTCTCGACGAGGCAATGGACGCATTTCAAAAGGGCATCGAGCTTAGCAAAGTCTGTATGGAAAATCTGAAAGCCGAAAAAGGCAAACTCGAATTGCTCGTGGACGACATCAACAATCTCACGCAAGAGATGAAACTTGACTGACTATGAAAATCTCGACCATTGACAAAAACGAATTTCTTTTCGTATTCGAGCAGTCGCTCAAAGACGCAATAGGGTACGGCAATTCCGTAATCGACGAGGGTATGCGTTACGCCGCTCTCGACGGAGGCAAGCGCGTGCGCCCGCTTTGCGTGTATTACGGCGCGCGCTCGACGGGAAAAGACGCCGAGGTGGACGAGGTTGTCCGTCTTGCCGTTGCGGTGGAACTTATCCATAATTATTCTCTCGTTCACGACGATTTGCCCGCAATGGACAACGACGATTATCGCAGAGGCAAACTTTCCGTTCATAAAAAGTTCGGACACGCCAACGGAATACTTATCGGCGACCAACTTCTCACGCTTGCGTCTTGCGTGCTTCTCGACGGAGCGAGAGAGTACGGCTCGCACTTTGCAAGGGCGGCGCAAGAGATAACCATAGCGGCAAAACGTATGGTTCTCGGTCAGGCAAACGATTTGCAGGGTTGCGAGTGTGCGGATAGTTTTCTCGATATGTATTCTCAAAAAACCGCCGCTTTGATTGTGGGCGCATTTTGCGCAGGCACGATTTGTGCGGAAGCCGACTATGAACAAATCGAGAGGATAGGGGAGTACGCAATGAACGTCGGCATAGCTTTCCAACTTGCGGACGACTTGCTTGACGACGACGATAAGGGTAGTATCGCAGGTTTGTGGGGTAAAGACAAAACTCGCGCGCTTCTCGAGAGCGAAACGCAAAAGGCAATAGATTTGGCGTCGACGTTTGCAAACGCAAAGGAGTTGTCCGATTTTGCCACGGCTCTGTGCGGCAGACAGGAATAGACCAAATAATATCGCAAACTTTCAAAAAAGTTGTTGCAATATTCGTTTGTTTTTGATATATTGTTAAAGCAAACGAAATGCGGGAGTGACTCAGTGGTAGAGTGTCACCTTGCCAAGGTGAAAGTCGCGGGTCCGAATCCCGTCTCCCGCTCCAAACGATTGTGCAGAAAAAAATAGAGTCGAAAACCTGAAAATGATGAAAGTCATTAGACGGGATTCGGCTTCACGGAGTGAAGGGTGCAGTATGCACAGACTCGCGCGGGTTCGCACCGCAAGGTCGCCATCGAAGATGGCTACACCGTCTCCCGCTCCAAACGATTGTGCAGAAAAAAATAGAGTCGAAAACCTGAAAATGATGAAAGTCATTAGACGGGATTCGGCTTCACGGAGTGAAGGGTGCAGTATGCACAGACTCGCGCGGGTTCGCACCGCAAGGTCGCCATCGAAGATGGCTACACCGTCTCCCGCTCCAAACGATTGTGCAGAAAAAAATAGAGTCGAAAACCTGAAAATGATATAAGTCATTAGACGGGATTCGGCTTCACAATGCACAGCATACGGCATCATAGCCAAGAGGTAAGGCAAGGGTCTGCAAAATCCTCACCCCCAGTTCAAGTCTGGGTGATGCCTCCAACAAAAAACAAGCGACGATATGTCGCTTGTTTTTATTTGTATTACAAAACCACCGGATAGTCCGGTGGTTCAGTGGAGCTTTAGCGATGA
>ERZ808267.33-NODE-33-length-89421-cov-14.746637_pt1 | contig 89421 bp, 81 predicted proteins | sample MGYA00521241_ERZ808267 | MGnify/ENA primary metagenome ERZ808267 (study PRJEB31516, sample SAMN03275592) | gut metagenome | biome: mammalia-associated habitat; material: feces | host: Papio cynocephalus | place: Kenya | collected 2012-07-19 ...
AAGGGAAAGAGGAACACCAAGGCAAAAAGCAAATAATTGACACAAGTGGCAATTAAGGCTAAAAGCCTTGTGTGTGACGCAAGTTCGGCGCTCAAAGGCTCGACGCCTTGCGTCTCGAAATCTCGTCTTCGATTGAGAAAATACTCCCATAAATGCAAATAAAAAAGAGTGGATAAACCACTCTTTTTATTTGTGTTCTACCGCTTTTAACGGGCTTGATTGAGTAATTCGTTTTTGAGTTTCCAAAGGTTTTCGGAGAGGTCTACTTTGTAATCTTGCGTGTTGATTACACGGCGATATTCAGGGAAAAACGACTTGATATTTTCGTCCTCAACGTCGCAGATTTGCTTGAGCGACGGCATATCGTACACGAGCTTTCCGTCTTTGAAAATCGGCACCATAAGCTCCTTGATTTCATAGTTTTCGAAAGTGGTCTTTTTCCACGTCTGTTCGGGGTGGAAAATCGTAAGAGGCTTCGTCGTATCGAACTCGTCCGTTTCAAGGCAAATCAAGTCCGCTTGCGCCATCCCGTCCTTGAATATACGCACGATTTTTTTCACGCCGGGATTGGTGGTTTTTTCGTGGCTGTTGGAGATTTTGATTTTCGGCACGAGTACGCCGTTTTCTTCGAGTGCGCAAAGTTTGTACACGCCGCCGAGAGACGCGTTTTTGTAGCTCGTGATAAGTTTCGTTCCGATGCCGTAAACGTCGATTTTCGCTTCTTGAGCGTTGAGCGCGAGAAGAATATCCTCGTCGAGGTCGTTCGTGGCAAATATGAGGCAATCGTCGTGTCCTGCGTCGTCGAGCATTTTGCGCGCTTTGCGAGAAAGATACGCCAAGTCGCCGCTATCGAGACGAATACCGATAGGTTTATGCCCTTCCGCTTTGAGCTTGTCGAAAACCTTAATTGCGTTAGGCACGCCGCTCTTGAGCGTGTCGTAAGTGTCTACGAGGAGCAAGCAGTTGTCGGGATAGATTTCGGCGTATTTTTCAAACGCCTCGAGTTCGCTGTCAAACGACATAACCCAACTGTGCGAGTGCGTACCCGTGACGGGAATGCCGAAAAGTTTGCCCGCAACGACGTTGGAAGTCGTGCGGCAACCGCCTATACAGGCTGCCCTTGCGCCGTAGATACCTGCGTCGGGACCTTGCGCTCTGCGCAGACCGAATTCGCTTATTTTGTTCTTGGTGCATTCTTTGAGGCGCGCGGCTTTCGTTGCGATAAGCGTCTGATGGTTGATAAAAGTGAGCAACGCCGTTTCGACGAGTTGAGCCTCCCAAAGAGGAGCGGACACGGTCATTATGGGTTCGTACGGAAACACCATCGTGCCTTCGGGAACAGCCTTAATGTCTCCCGTAAAACGGAAATTCTTAAGCGCAGTCAAAAAATCTTCCTTGAATATTTTGAGCGAGCGCAAATATTCGATGTCGGTATCGTCGAAATGCAAGTTCAAAATATAGTCGATTGCCTGTTCGAGTCCTGCCGCTATGGCGTAGGAATATCCGCCGTTTCCGCGATAAAACACGTCGAATACCGCCCTTCTCGTATCCAGTCCGCACAGATGATAACCGTTCATCATCGTGAGTTGATACAAGTCTGTAAGCAACGTGAGATTGTTGGTTTTGGTTCTTTCGGTTATATAAGCCGTATCGTTCATATTTTCACCCCTGACGTCAGGCGTTAACGCCGTAAACGTCTTGTTTTTTGAATTGATTGAATTTGCGTTTGTAATTCTTTGGAACGTGATAATACTCAAGCGTATCCCAGTCTATCGGCAAATACTCTTTTTGTTCCTTTCTCGAATACACGCAGTTGACCACGAGTCTGTTGAAGAATGCGGAGATTTTGTCTCCTGCCTTTTCGCTCGTAACGTTTGCTTTCTCGAAGAAAGTGCCTACGAGTTTATAATTGCGCACTTCGTAATCGGTAAGCACCGCTCCGCCGAGCGCACCAGATTGAGCGAGGTTTCTGACCTTTCTGTATGCAAGTTGACTGTTGCGTGCAATGACGTACACTATGCCGATTGCAAGGGCTATGAGCGCAACCGCAAGGCACGCGGGTTTTGTGACGGGAACGGCGTCCATACGCAAAAATTCCAACCAGAAACGACCGATGCAGTACCAGAACAGATAAAACAGCATAAGTATGCCTGGATATTTCTTTTGATAATCCTTTTTCCAAAGCGCAACGCAGATAAGCGCGCCGATTGTATTCCATACGCCCTCGTAGAAGAACGTTGCGCAGAACCAGTTCGAGCCGCCGCCCGCATTGATATGATTGTGTACGACGTCGTAAAACTCGTCGGATACGCCGCTCGGTTTGTCGATAAGCACGCCGAACGGGAAAAATTGAAGTTTGGGATTGGTAATAGGAAGTCCGAAAGCCTCTTGATTGACAAAGTTACCCCATCTGCCGATAATCTGACCGATAAGCACGGGTACGACGACAAGGTCGATTACGTTGAGATAATTGGTCTGCTTTTTGTGACGCAAGGTAAAAAATACCGCGCCGAGCATACCGCCGACCAAACCGCCGATAATGGTTATACCGCCGTTCCAGATTGCGATTGCGTTGACAAACTTATCCCAAGCGGTTCCCGAACCGCCAAAGTATTCGTCCGCACGCGGAATAACGTATAAAACTCTTGCAAAAATAATTGCAAGCGGAATAAGCCACAAGAACAGTTCTACGGCGTCGTCCGACGTAAGCCCGACTTTTTTTGCTTGCCAACAAGCGTAAAGCAAGCCGAGCAACATACCCGTGACGATAAACACGGCGTACCATTGCACCGTGAGACTGCCGATTTCAAATGCTACCCTCGGGTCGCTTGCCGTTGAAAGTACGGAAAAAATCATAGTCTGTCTCCCAAAGTCAATCTCGTTGCGCCGCTTTGGCGTATTGCGGTCTTAAACACGTTTTCGTGTCCGAACATAACGTCGAGCGCACTCTTTACGCCGCTCTCGCTCTTTTTGGCAAAAACGAGAATCGTGCCTGCAAAGCCGCCGCCGTGAACTCTCGAAGCAACTACGCCGTCGATTTTAACCACTCTGTCGAGCGCGTTTTCGAGGTTGTGGTTTTTGCCTGCGGGAGAATATGTGTTTTGAAGTTTATATCTCGAGCTTAAGCCCGATTCGTTTACGACTTGAAGAAATGCGCTTTCGTCTCTGTCGTCTATTGCTCTCACGGCTCTTTGAACGCGAGCGTTTTCCTCAAAGAAGTGTTCCGCTCTCAAGAAAGCTCTTTCGCTCACTTTGCCGACGATGTTTTGCTTGTCTCTATCCCACTTATCAGCAGGAATTTCGTGAAGCAGTTTTGCTCCGAAGCACGAAGCGACCTCTTTCATCTCTTGCGGAATCGCCGCATAATCGTCCGTAAGGTCGCTATGGTCTCCGCCCGTTGCGATGACGAATATATCGAGGTCGTCGAAAGCCCAGTTCGCTTTTTCCACGACGGGATTCTCGAAATCGGCAAAATCTATGAGGTTGACTCCGCCCAGAGCTATCGCGCTTTGGTCCATAAGTCCGCACGGTTTGCCGAAATAAGTGTTTTCGGCATATTGAGAGGCTTTCGCCTTGAAAATCGCGCTCAACTTGCCCTCGTTGTACATAACGTTGAGAATTTCCGCAATAACGAGTTCAAAAGAACTCGACGAGGACACGCCCGAGCCTTTGGGAACGCTCGAAGTCATACAGGCGCTGAATCCGCCTACGGCTTTGTCGGAGCGTTTGAAATAGTCCACAACGCCTTTTATAAGAGCATTTGAAGTGCCGATTTCCGACACGGAAAACGTGGGGGCCGATACGTCGGCTCTGAGCATCGGATAACCTTTCGATTTGACTTCGATAATGCCGTCCGTGCGCGGAGAAACCGTTGCCAAAGTGTCGAAATTGATTGCCGAGCAAAGCACTTTTCCGCCGTTGTGGTCGGTGTGATTACCCACGATTTCGATACGACCGGGGGACGAATAAAAATCCACGTCGCAAGTGTTGAATACGTCTTTGTGCATCGCAAGCAACTCCTCGAAACGAGGTCTTTGTTCGCAAGAAGTCGAACCGAGAGTGTCTTTGCACACGCACTCGAAGTTGTCGTCGTTCAAAAATGAAAACGCCATAGTCTCATCCTTAAATAGCATAATTATGCTATATTGTACCACGCCGCCGTGAAATTTGCAATACTATTGCGCAAACTGACTTGTCATCGAAGATTTTGTGTGCTACAATATCGGCGTTAAAAAATGTACGCTTATGCGGAGGTTTTATGTCGCCAAGACTTTCTTTTGAAGAAATTGCAAAACAAAACGTAGAAAAACTGCTCGATTACGCCACCAAACACCTTTATCTCGAAGAATACGACGTCATTTACGTCAGAAATCAACTTCTTGACGCTTTGGGACTCGTCGAGCCGACGCAATCCGACAAAATCGGCGATTACGACTTTTACGAGGTTATGAACGCGCTTTCCGATTTCGCGGTGCGCAAAAAACTCATAGACGAAAATCAAAAACTCCTTTTCGAAACTCGCCTTATAGGATATTGTATGCCTTCCCCGTCCAAAGTCGTGGATATGTTCGACGATATCGCAAGTTACGAAGGCACGAAACAAGCCTGCGATATGTTGCACAAACTCGGCATCGACAGCGCGTATCTTCGCAAGCCCGATTTGGATAAAAACATAATTTGGCAACACGACTGCGACAGAGGCAACATCGTCGTTACAATCAATCTGTCCAAACCCGAAAAGACGCCCGAACAGGTTCGTCTTGCAAAAGAGGCAAAAACGGGTTATCCCAAATGCGCTCTTTGCGCCGAAAACCTCGGCTTTGCAGGCAATGCGGCAATGGCGGCAAGACAGACTATCCGCACCATTCCTTTCCAACTCGACGGCGAAGATTGGTTTATGCAATTCTCTCCGTACAGTTATTTCGACCAACACGTCATCGCGGTTTGCAAAGAGCATAGACCTATGTGCGTGAGCGACGCAACGTTCCGCAGAATGCTCGACTTCGTGGATATGTTCCCCCACTATTTCATCGGCTCGAACGCGGCGTTGCCGATTGTAGGCGGCTCTATTCTCGCACACGACCATTATCAGGGCGGAAACAAAGTCCTCCCCGTGTTCAATCGTCCTTCTCGCAGATACTTCAAAATGGGCGGTTACGCAGACGTCAACATCTCCGTGGTGGACTGGTACAACTCTATCGTGCGCATCGAAAGCGCAAACCGCAATCAGGCACTCGAAGTAGCAAACAAATTCCGCAGAGCGTGGGACGACTATAGCGACGAAAGCGTCAACGTGATTTGCGCAACGCAAAAAGACGGAGAAAAAGTTCAGCACAACGCAATCACTCCGATAGCGTCCGTAAACGCCGACGGCGAATATCAGTTCAACCTCATACTGCGCAACAACCGCACGGACGAGAACCATCCGTTCGGAATATTCCACCCTGCAAAAGAACTTCACAACATCAAGCAGGAGTCTATAGGCATAATCGAGGTTATGGGCTTGTTTATTCTGCCCGGCAGACTCGCAAAAGAAGCGACGCAAATCAAAGACTTGCTCACGGGCAAAACTCCCCTCGACTTCAAAGCACTTGCCGACGAAAGCCACCCGTTGCACAAGCATCTCGGAATGATAACTCAACTCGTCGTAGACAACGGAACCGCTTGCTCCGACGATAAAGCAGAAAACGCCGTAACGGATTATATCAACCGCGCTTGCGAGCAAATTCTCGACACAACCGCGGTGTTCAAAAACGACGAACAAGGTCAAGCCGCATTCGATAAATTTATCCATAGCGTGATTGACTAAACAGTCAAAACGATAGTTTTACACATCAAAAAACGCCACTTAAAGTGGCGTTTTCGTTTATATTGAGCAATTTTGTCGATGCGCCCAAAAGTGCGCAATCGACCGAAAATCAAGCGTTTATTTCTTTTCTCTCGACAGTTTCAACAACTCGACGAATACGCCGATTGCACCGCCGACGAGTACAATCAAACCGATGTACATTCCCGTACTCGTGGATGCGGTAAACACTTTTTCTCCCGTTGCTTCTTCGAGTTTTGACGCGGTGCCTATCGCCACGAGTTCGACTATGAGATAAACAGCCATTATCGCAAGCAAAACGCACGACACGATAAACGTCTTTTTGAAACCTGCAAATTCGGTTCTGCTTGCAAGCGGGAATCTTACTTTGCGCACTTTGAGCGCGAATATAAGCAAAACGATGCTTGCGCCGAATATCGCAAAATGCAACAACAATTCAAATATTCCCAAATTGGCAATCGTGTTGAAAAGGCTGTAATACTCCGTTCCTTCGAGGCTCGGCAACATTGATTTTAAGTCCGCGATGTCGTCCATCGACATAAACGAACTGACAAGCCTGAAAAAGCCGAAAAGGACAAGGACTATCGAACACGAGAAAACGTCCCTTACCGCCTTGTTGGACTTGGCGTCGCTACCGCAAGAGGAATGATAACCGTCCGAAGATGAAGATTGCGGAGGCAGGTTAAAAGTCGCCGCAGACGACGTTTGTGCCGTCGGAGGCGTGGGTATGTAAACGTGTTGTGCGGGAGCGTCGTCGGCAATATCGTCAAAGAACGAATCGGGGTCGGCGTTTGCACTATTCGCACTTCCCTTTGAACCGCCTAAATTGACCTTTGAACCGCAATACGGGCATTCGCCGTCAATCAATTCCGCAGAGTCGAATTCCGCTCCGCAGTTGTTGCATTCAATATTCATATACTTCTCCAAAAATATCGTCCGTAACAAAATATCGCTACGTCATATATATATTATTATTTCGCGTGAAATTTGTCAATCCGTAAACTTTAACGGAAGAAAAATAAGCCGTCCAAACAGATGAATAACACGACAGCACCCCGAGTTACGCAAACAGCGCGCAGCGCGGCACCAAGCAGGCAATCTTGAAACTGCGGCTCGAACTCTTATGCGTATTAGAAAATAAACCGCCAAACAGATGAATAACGCGACAGCACCCCGAATTTCGCAAACCCAACGTACTTATCGTACGTGATTTGCGGAACTCGGGGTGCTAACAAAGTTAGTCGCTGTTTGGCGGCTTATTTTGTGCCGAACAGACGGTCGCCGGCATCTCCCAACCCCGGCAAAATATAGCCTACGTCGTTGAGTTGACGGTCGAGCGTCGAAACGTAGATTTTGACGTCGGGATGCGCTTTGGCAACGGTTTCTACTCCGACGGGTGCGCCGATGATGTTCATAAGACGAATTTCTTTGCAACCGCGCTTTTTGAGGAGGTCGATTGCGCCGACGGCACTACCGCCCGTCGCGAGCATCGGGTCAAGCAAGATTGCGACGGAGTTTTCGATTCCGTCGGGAAGTTTGCAATAATACTCGTGCGGTTCGAGCGTTTCTTCGTCACGGTAGAGTCCGATATGCCCCACTCTTGCGGTCGGGAAAAGCGTATGCACGCCGTTGACCATTCCGAGACCTGCGCGCAGAATCGGAACGATTGTAACTGCGCCGTCTGCGACCATAGTCTGTTCGCATTCTTCGAGCGGCGTTTTTACCATAACTTTTTTGGTGGGGACGTCTTTGAACGCTTCGTACACCATAAGCGTGGTTATTTCTTCGACGAGTTCTCTAAACTCTTTCATACTCGTTTTTTCGTCACGCAGAATTGCAACTTTGTGTTGAATGAGCGGATGATTGAAAATCGTAACGTTGGGATATTCTTTCATATATTGCCTCTTTGGATTATTTACTTTTCGTATTGTGATTATTCTTGTTCGGGAACGTCTTGACCGTCCTCTTTTGCCTCTTGCGCTTCTTCTTTGCGGAATTCTTCGACGACGGCTTCTTCCCTTTCTTTTTCTTCTTCGATTGCGATTTCGTTCACGCCGACTTCAAAATTGGCTTTGGGAGCGACCGCGCCTGCGATAAGGCTTTGAGGTTCGTCTTTATGTTCGGCGTTTTGTCTCTTTTCCATCGAGTTGATTATTGCGTGGACGATGATACCGAGGATAAGCGCGGTTGCAATCGACGTGATTGTGATTGTCTTTTCAACCGTTCCTGCAGGTTTAAGCACCACGTCTACGATTGCGCCGTTCGCTATGGTCTGACCGATTACGTCGCTTGCGAGTATCTTGTAGGGAATCTTGATTGAGAGTCCGCCGATACCTGCGATGAGAATCGTAGACACCGTAAAGAGGTTTTTGTTGTCGCCGAGGTCGATGTCTTTGAACATCTTAAGACCGCTGACTGCGATGAAACCGTAAAGCGTGAGGCAGACGCCGCCCATTACGCAACTCGGAATCGTTTGCAACAGAGCCATAATCGGGCTGACAAACGAGAGGACGATGCACATAATCGCCGCCGTAAGAATGGTCGATACGGACGCGTTTTTCGTGATAGCCACGCAACCCACGCTTTCGCCGTAAGTCGTGTTGGGGCAAATGCCGAACACCGTACCCGCGATTGAACCGACGCCGTCGCCCAGAAGCGTGCGGCAAAGTCCGGGTTCGCCTTCGACGAGGTCTCTGCCGATGATAGAGCCGAGGTTCTTGTGGTCTGCGATATGTTCTGCGAATACGACGAGCGCAACGGGTACGAACGCAAGGAAGATTTCGCCGAAGCCTGCCCAACTCATAGTCGTTGCGGTGCCGTTGCTTGCCTTCATAATCGCCTCGCTCACGTTGCCGTTTACGAGTTCTTTAATTGCTTCTATAAGCGCAAAGTCGGGATAAGTGAGGAAAGATTGCACTTTGTCTCCCGCGCTTGCCGCGCCGTCTGCAAGCGGTGCGAAGTTTTGAACGAGGGGTTGCCAGTTGATTATGCGCAAATAATCGACGCCGTCTCCGATATAGCTGAAAGCCGTAAATATCGACGCCAACGCATAGCCTGCGCCTATACCTATGATAAACGGAATGAGACGTCCCATTTTGAATTTCTTTTGCGTGGAGCAAATGCAAATCGTAATGAGCGTTACGAGACCGCATAACAACGCCACGAGGTTGTAAGAACCGTTTGTGACCGAAACCATTTCAGTTACGCCGTTCACTACAACTTCTTTAAGACCGTTGGCTTTTATGATGTCTCCCATTGCGCTGCCTGCCAAAGACAAACCGATAAGAGCAACCGTCGGTCCGATGATGACGGGGGGCATAAGTTTTGACACCCACTTGCTGCCTGCGAACTTAATTATCAGCGCAAGCACGACGTATACGAGACCTGCGAGAATACCGCCGACTATAACACCGCAATAACCGAACGTGATTGCCGTCGAGAGCGAGCTTAAAAACGCAAACGAACTCGATATAATAACCGGACTCTTGAATCTCGTAAAGAGCAAATATACTATTGTGCCGATACCTGCGCCGAGAATTGCGGCAGGGATTTGTGTCGGTAGACCGATGATTGTCGGCACCGCGATGGTTGCCGCCATAATCGCAAGCACTTGCTGGAAAGCAAACACGAGCAATTTCCCGAACGGAGGTCTGTCGTTGACGTCGTAAACGAGTTGTTTGTTCATTGTCTTTCTCCTATATGTTTATCTTTTGTACAAATCCAAGCCTCGTCTGCGCTTTTGCGCAAAAAAAAGATGTCCGTTTTGGACATCTTCGTTAGGCAATTATTGTATCGTCGGAGGGAATGAGGCACTCGTCGAAAGAAGAAAACGCAACCGTCGCAACGACGAACGTTGCTGTGAGAGGAGTTTTCTTGAGTTTGACAATGCTCTCGGACATATTGCCCTCCTAACTTACGTTGGGAGTATGGTATCATACCAAATCGATTTGCGCAACCGATTTAGGCAAATTTTCGAGATATTTTTTCAATCACACGAAGCGTGTCGCATTTGACAATGTTTCACGCTCTTTTTGCGATTTTTGCGAGAATATTTGTCAATTCCGACAAATCGAAATCGGGTGTATATTCCTCCGTCGCGCTGTCGAGGTCTTGCGAAAAGCCGTTTGAAAGTCCAGCGTCGAAAAATGCGTCGGTTGCCTCGTCATACTCTCGTTGCGTTATGCGCCTCGAAAGCACGGAATGATTCTCCACAGCAGGCGTCGGGAAATACTGCCCCATAAGGCTGACAAAAATATCCTTGTCGATGCTTGCAATGTCTTTCAGCACTCCCCTCGTGTTCTCTATTGCTTCTGGCAAAACGAGATGACGCACGATTACGCCCTTTTGCATCATATCGTCCTCGTCAAACACGTCCTTTGGTTGTTGGCGGCGCATTTCCGCAATCGCTTTGACTGCAACGCCTTCGTATCCCTTTGCGTGTGAATATTCCCAAGCGAGATTGTCATCGCTATACTTAAAGTCGGGCAAATATACGTCGACGAGTTCGTCGAGTTTTTTGAGGTTTGCCACGGTTTCGTATCCGCTACTGTTCCACACAATCGGCAGATTCACTTTGGGTTTTGCAAGCTCGAGCGTATGCGCAAGCGCATTCGAATAGTTGGACGGCGTAACGAGGTTGATATTATGCGCCCCGATATCCTTGAGATACAGCATACAATCGATAAGTTGATTTTCGGTTATTTCAAGCCCTTTTCCGCCGTGAGAAATCTCATAATTCTGACAAAACAGACATCTCAGATTGCATCCTGAAAAAAAGATAGTTCCGCTACCTCTCGTACCCGACAAACAAGGTTCTTCAAAATGATGCAAGCCTACTCGCGCTATTTTATACATAATATTACGCTCTTATGTTAAAAAAACTAATATTTCTAATGCAACTTTATAATGCAACTTTCCCCTTTCCTCAAGGTGTTCGACTTCGGCGTTTGCGCACCGCAATCCGCCTCGTTCGCTTTGGCTACAACTCGTCTACCAGACGGGTTGCTTAACGCGTCGCGCCCACTATTCCGTTCCCCCTCTGCGCGATGCTTGAGGGAACCCACGGAACCGCTCCGCGGGGGGAAACACTCGGCACTCACATAGATAGGTATCGTTCACTTGTTATGTCACTCGTTCGCCGACAAAAAGAACAACACTTGTCGGCTCACTTGTACTGCACCCACAAGGCTCCCACACGCAAAAGACAAGCGAATTGACGTTTGATACAAAAGATGAAAGCGCAGTCTTTTGTGTGAAGGGAAAGAGGAACACCAAGGCAAAAGGCAAATAATTGACACTTGTGGCAATTATGGCTAAACGCCTTGTGTGTGACGCAAGTTCGGCGCTCGATGCGGTCGGCGCCTTGCGCCTCCAACTCCGAATAAGCACATTCCGTTAATAAGTGCGCTTCGAATGAGTATACGTTCGGATAAGGCTACGCCTTCCGCAATTATTAATTATTAACTATTAATTATTAATTCAAAATCATTTCTTTGAAATGATTTTGTCATACCTCTTTGCCCACTTGTCGATTTTGCGTACGTCGTACTTTTTGGGAATGCTCTTTGCGATACGTTTTGCCTTGAGGCTTCTCAACAAGCAACCCACCGCTTTGCATACGAGGCCGAAATGTCCCAAAAGCAAGAATATCTTTTTGAAAACGGATTTTGCCGACATTTTCGGTTTTTGTCCGCTCGTATCGGTAGTGACGAGTGCGAGGTCGTCTTTTTCTATAAGACCGCCGCCGAAAACCCAATCTATCGTTTTGGTATCGAGCGAAAGCGCCCAGCGTTTCAACACGTCGATAAATGCGAAATCCGCGCCGTACTCTCTCATATAATTGCGATAAAAGCCCCAGATATTCTTTGCCGAGAAATCTTCCACGCCGTTGTTTATAACGTAATAAGCAAACATTTTGCCTGCTTTCATCGACGATTCTATGCCGCTACCCATAAGAGGCATCGTCATAAACGCGCTGTCTCCGATTGCGACGTAGCCGTCTGCAACCGCTCTTGCGATTGACATACGCAGACATATTTCCACCTTCTTCTCGCTCACGAGTTCCGTGCCGAGAATGGGATTGCTCGCTCTCAATGCGTTGACGGAATACTCGATTTCTTTGTCGTCGAGTCCGCCCACTCTGCCGATAAGCACGTCTACGAGATTATCTTCGTTGAGATTGCACCAACTTATGCCGACGCTGCCGAGATGTTTGAGCGTAAGCGTGCTGTTTATGCTCGGGTCTCTCGGAGTCGCGCTCTCTACGCGCTTGAAAAACGCACGATAGCCGTACATTATATCGTCGGGCGCAGGTTGGGCTTGGATACCGAATTTGTTGGGAATTTGCGCGCGGAAAGGAGAACGCATACCGCTTGCGTCGATAACGAGGTCGAAAAGCAAGTTCTCTTTTCCAACCGTAATTCCTCTCACTACGTCGTTTTTTATGACGAGAGATGTAACGGGGCTGTCAAAATAAAGTTTGCAACCTGCCTTTTCCGCTTGCGTTGCGAAATACTCCGACAACTTAGTGCGATAGACGGATATTTCTTCCATCGGCGGACACGGCGGAACGGGCAAGGAATACTCCTCGTTGGGAGAAACGAAAAGCCATTTGCTCTTTTGGCAATACACGCTTTCGTCGGGCATAGGAAGGTCTACGGCTTGAAATACGTCCGCTCTGATGTCGTCTCTCCATTCGTAGCCGACGTGACCTCTCGACTGTTTTTCAAAAATCGAAACGTCATAACCCGCTTCCGCGAGTTTGATTGCGGACACCATTCCGCCCTGTCCCATACCTATAACCGCTATTTTTGCCATATTCGTCCTCTTTGGTTGCGTATTCCTCTCAAAAATCAAATCCGTCGTTACACTCAAACGTCGAAGCAACTTCCGCCTATAAATTCGCGGATAAGCGAATTGCACGGAATTATGGACTCGTCGTCAATCGTCTTGAAATATTTGAGGTATTTTATCAGCCTGTTTGCCACGAGGAATTGCGAATCCGTGTATTTTATCTCGCGAAGCGCGGGCATAGCGAGTTTTTTAAGCACGCACAACTCGTACGGAAGTGCCGAATTGAACACGAAGTTCGCGCCCTCTTGGTTGGGATAAATCCATCTGAATTCGCCGCTACGCACGGATTGCCACATATCGATTGTATTTGCCGCGGGATAGTTGCGGAATTGCATATCGCGCACGATACGTCTGATAAGGCGCAGGTCGGTCGTATTGAGCGGAGAATGGTTGTCGATGTTTACGGGCAGTTGCGGAGCAATGTAAATTTTGTATTTTTGATGCTTCGGAATGGACGCCGTCAGTTTTTCGTTGAGCGCGTGAATGCCCTCGATGATAATCGGGCTGTTTTCATCCACTTTTATAGTTCTGCCAACCTCTCTCTTGCCGATTTTGAAATTGAATTTCGGCAAAGTGACCTCCTCTCCGTTGATGAGATTAAACAAGTCCTTGTTGAATTGTTCTATATCGAGACAGTTGATATGTTCGAGGTCTACGTCGTCTCTCGTTTTGCCTTGAAGTTCGCAAATTTTATCTCTTTCGAGATAATAGTCGTCCATAGAAATCATCACGGGGTTGATGCCTCTCGACAAAAGTTCTATGCGCACGCGATTGCAGAACGTCGTTTTTCCGCTCGAGGACGGACCTGCGATACACACGAGTCTGATGTTTTCGATGTCTCTTGCGATTTCTTCTCCGAGTTCGGCAAGCATACGATTGTGCTTTGCCTCGCACATCTGGACAAAATCGAGTTCGTTGCCTTCTTCCACTCTCTTGTTTATGTCGGCAACGGTTTGCGTTTTGGTCTTTTTTGCCCACAAATATGCCCTTTGCAGAGTGCGTCCGTACATACTTTCCTCAACGAATTCGGGAATCTTCGCGTCAAGCTCGTATCTCGGATATTGAATTATGATACCGGGGCTGTACGGCCTTATCTCGTATGCGTGAATGCAACCTGTGGACGGCACCATATACGAATGCATATAGTCGTAATAATCTCCGCATTTATAGATGTTGACGTTGCTCTCGGGACGATATTTCAGCATCTCGATTTTGTCCGCGCAATTCATCTTTTTGTAAATTTCGGCGGCTTCCGCAGTGGTAACCGTGATGCGTTCGATGGGCAGATTTTGCTTGATTATCTCATCCACTTCGGCTTTGATTGCGTCCGTTGCCGTCGAAATATTGAATCCCGGCGTAAGCACCTGACAAAATACCGAACGAGACGCGTTATAGCTGAATCTGATTTTTACGTTCGGATAGATGCGGAAAAACGCCATAGCGAAAATAAAGCGCAAACTTGCCTCGTAGGCTTTTCCCGCTTCGATGTTTTCAAGCCCCAAAAACTCGATTTTTTTGCCCTCGTCTTTGTCGGAGAGCTTGCGATTGAGTTCTTTGACTTGCGTGCCGAGTTTGCACACCATATACTTGCATTTGTCTTGTTTGTCGAGCAAATCGATTACTCTCGTACCTTCTTCGACTTGTACGTTTTGATTGTTTACGATTACGTTAATCATATTTTCCCTCTTTTCAGAATTTCTGTTATTAGTTAATATTCAATTTTTATTATATGCCGCTTGCGCGATATTTCGTTTTGATTTTTGCAAGAATTTCCTCGTCGGCAGGACAAAATTCGTATTTGCCTATCTCGTCTGCGGTTATCCATTTCGCGTCTGCGTGTTCGAGCAGTTTTATCTCTTGCCCGTCATCGAGTTTTGCCTCGAAAAGGCTGAGTCCGATTGTTACGTCGGGATATTCGTGTTCGACTCTCACAAAAAGTTTCCCGACGGTTATATCGACGTCGAGTTCCTCTCTGCATTCTCTTTTCAAAGCGTCCTCAAGGCTTTCTCCCGATTCGACTTTTCCGCCAACAAACTCCCATAGCAACGCACGAGATTTGTTTTCGGGTCTTTGGCAGATAAGAAATCTGTCCCCTCGCCATATCAGCGCGGCAACCACTTCTACCATAACAAACTCCTTTAACCGAGCATCTAACCGCCTGTATTCTTGCGGCATTCTCGCATTCCAAATTATTATACCATATAAAAAGCGCGTTTTCAATAGCAAGATTATTATTGCAATGCGCAAACAAACGGCGATGCCTATATCTTTCGTTTTCGCCGTCCGCCCCCTCAATCGCATAAATAAAAGTCCCTGTTTCACAGGGGCTTTCGTTTATATCTTTTCAAATGTGATTTTTTGTTCTTTCAAACTGATTTTACCCACTTTGAAGCCGTATTTTTCCGCTTCCCGTTTGTATGTGAGAAACGAATGGTCAATCTTGCATTTTGCCGACTCCTCCGCTTCCGCAAAGGTCAACGTAAGTTTGCGAGCGGCGCATTGCTCCAAACAATCGGCAATACTTTGCCACAAAGCGTCGTATTTGCTCATTTCATCTGCTCGTACGCTTCGCGCACGGCGTGTGCCAACTGGTCGGAACAGGACGTATCCTTAAATCCGCATTGCACGCCTTTTAGCTTGCGCTCTATCTCGTCAACGGTCATTCCGTTTACCAATATCGATATTGCTTTGAGATTGCCGTTGCAACCGCCGTAAAAACGAACGTTGGAAACAACGCCGTTTTCGTCGATGTCAAATTCGATTCTTCTCGAACAAGTGTCGTGTGTCACGTAAGAATAATGCATAATTCACCTCTGTGCTTATTATACCCCAATTCTGCGGAAGGTCAACTTTTTTTGTCGAAAGCGCGCCGTTTTGCCAAAAATCATTCATAATTTACCGCATAGATTTGACATAAAGCCCGCGATAGTCTAAAATAGCACCGTAATGCGGACATGGCGGAATTGGCAGACGCGCAAGATTCAGGTTCTTGTGAGCAGTTGGTTCATGCAGGTTCAAGTCCTGTTGTCCGCACCACAAAAAAGACGGCTCTGCCCGTCTTTTTTTGTTACGTCAACGACTTGCGACAATCGCAGATTGTCGGCAAACTTTGTTTGCAACCTGCATCCTGCAGCTGACCGCAAGCAAAGAGAGACGCAAGCGCGTAGCATTTGCGGAAATCGTGCGCAGCGGACATAGCTAACAAACAAGACACGAAGTGTCCCGTGCAACGCACGGCGTGCAGTATGCACGATTTGTTTAGCATAGACGCAATAAACGTAGACCGCAAGCAAAGAGAGACGCAAGCGCATAGCATTTGCGGAAATCGTGCGCAGCGGACATAGCTAACAAACAAGACACGAAGTGTCCTGTGCAACGCACGGCGTGCAGTATGCACGATTTGTTTAGCGTAGACGCTTCGCTATTACACTCGTTTCTCTCACTACAAGTCGTACCAACATAAGACTAAATCAAATACTTGCATTTTTAAGTGTTTGTGTTTAAATATTTTTATTTTTCTGCTATTATATATTAAACGAATTCTGGAGGTCATTAATTATGAATTTTACTCCAACAATACATTATCATTCTAAAAATGACATTCCTAATGCACCATTGGCATTAAGAGATTTTTTGTCTCTACGAAAGAATGATAAATATTTTGCTGAAAAATATGTAATTGAAATATTGAAACATTCTCGTTTCTTTCAAAATCAAGATTTAACACTTGTTGAAATTCAAAATGATTCACAACCGGATGTTGTCGATAATTTGAACAAAACAACAAAATATGAAATTAAAACTTTTTGGAATCAAGAAGGTTGTGAAATGTTATCTTTGGGTAAAAATTATAAAAATACTTTTAAAGCATTAAGCTTTAATGAGTCATTGAAACATCAATTAATAAATTGGAATAAACCAGAGAATTATAATCAAACGAGCAAATCAATAATAGAAAAAATGAAGAAAAAACCAATGAATTATATTTTATTTATGATAAACACCTTTTGTTTAGATGATGATAAAACTATGATGGTTGAAGGCTCAGAAGATGTAGATGTGTTAAAGTGGCAATTCGTATTGAAATCAAATAGTTTTGATTTCAAAATATTTATAATAAAACCTACACTATTTAACAAATTTGCAATTTATTGTATAAATAAAGTTAAGATTGAAAAAGAAATCCTAAATTATAACGACTTTTTTGAAAAATATATAACTGTTGAAAATATTTCTTTAGAAAACCAATAACGGTTTGTGCCGTGAAAGGGTGTATGAAAACGTTAATCTCCCGACACCACTTTGGAAATCGCCCGAAAAACGAGATTTTGTCGCACATACGCAAACAAGAATAGACTATTGATAGTTAAATAACTGTAGTAATAGCAACTGCTTTTATTTATATAACCTCAAACAATCGAGGAGATGTACTAATACTTGAAAAGGTTCTCATCAGTATACAACAAACAGTTACAAAAGATAAGATATCATTTATCATACTAACCACCTCCTGAATGCTAATTATTATGTTTCGCCCCCAACATTGAAAATCAATCACACTAATTACAAAAGAGTTCCCTCGATTGTGAGGCAGGGCTTATTTTTAATATAACACTTTAAGATAATTTTCACAAGCCTTTTTGAGAGCGAAAACCGTAGGAATATCAAAATTATTATTCTGAATTAGTTCGTTAAGAGCATAAGATAATTCTTTTTGTGTAAATGAACTCAAAAGCATTGATATATGTAAAAAATTATACTTTGAGTTGTTAAATTTCAGTATATGAGTTATTTTGTCCTTTGATAAATCATGATATTTATCAATTTGTTTTTGTAGCTCTTTGGATAACTCCAATTCCACAATTTGCGTAATAATCTTATTAGTTCCGTATGAAAGCGAAAGGTTTTTACAGTCATCGAATCTTTGTGTTACAAATATCACATTTTCAAAAACTGTATTACTAAAGTTAGTATCGGTCAATTTTGTCCCTAAAAACACACTATTCTTTATAATAGCATTCTTAAAACTACACCGTGAAAGATTAGTTCCTAAAAACTCGCAATCTGTAATTATTGTGTTTCTAAAAGAAGACCGTGTAATTATTGAACCTTTAAAATTTACATTATTTATTGTCAGTCCCGCAAAAGAAACATTATACATTTGTGACTTTGCTATATATCGATTGTTAATCGGTTTCATTAAGCCGTGAAACTTTATAATTCTTCCTTTTTGAGGATTTTTGCTTATCGCACGCATACATACTCCATCGTAATTAGGCAAGATGTACAAATTCGCACACCTTATTTATTATATAGCAAAAAGTTTGTGCCGATAACGTCAATCGATACATAAAATCTCGGCGGGGTCGACGTCGAGTATAACGCACAAGTTGGCAAAAGTATCCAACGACGGAAACTTGTCTCCCCTGACGTAGTGAGAGACCGACTGTTGAGACACTCCGAGTTTTCTTCCTATCTCACTCTGAGTCATTCCGCTTTGAGATATAGCTTCGGCTAATCTGATTTGTATCTGTTCCAACGTTACCATAATATGATTTTACAACTATTGGGCGTAAAAATACTTGACTTACGCCCATTAGGCGTGATACATTATGTATGATAACGAAAGTTAAATTATGGAGGAAAACTAATGACACCCAAAAAGAAGTTTTTACTCGGGACATTTTTTGTGTTCCTGTTTGCAATCGCGTGCGCTATCGTCGCCGTATGTATGCTTTTGCTGTTTAGCGAAGTCTACACTTACATAATCGCAGCCGTCGCGGCAATTTGCGCCATAGCAGGATTCTTGACAGGTTGGGATTCTCTCAAACTTTCCAGACAAATTTTCTGCAAGGCTTGCGGACAGCGTTTGGATTTGGATACTGACGTCGATTACGACATTGCCGACGTTATCGAAACTGACAAAAGCGTCGTTGACGTGGTGGAATTTCACACAGAATGCTCCAACTGCGGACACGAACACGATTTCAGCAAAAAGTTTACCGTCGGTACGGTAGATAAAAACGGAAACTCGCATTACAAAGACGTGGACACGCTTATCAAAAAGATGTTCAAAACAAAATAATTCGACCAAGCGAATAGGAAAAGCGAACTTCGATTCGCTTTTTATTTTGCTTTCGCTGTGCTATTGCATTTATGAGACAAATGTGTTATAGTTTTCTCGGAGAAGCCGTAAACGGCACAATTTCTCGCAATCAGGAGGAAAAAATGAAAAAAGCACTTACCGTTATGGTAACAATCGTCGTGTTGCTCGTATGCGTGTTGTCTTTGACCGCTTGCAACAAACTCAAAATCGTCGGCGTGTACGAAATGACCGACATTAAAGGTTATATGTCTGTAAACGGAGAAATCACTCAACTTACAACCGACCTTTACGAATACTACACCCTCGAATTCAAGAAAGACGGCACCGCAATCGTCAAGTCCAAAGCAAGCGGAAGCAGCGGCGCATACGTCGAAAACGAAGCGACTTGGACGGAAGAAGACGGCGTTATCAAAGTCAAAACCAAACAAAACGGTATTACGGTCGTCGAAGAAATGGTTTGGGACGACGGCGTAATCACGTTTACCAGCAAACAAAGCGCACAAGGCATTACCATCGACGCAACCATTACTTTCACAAAGAAAGACTAATCTACGGTAGTAATATGAAAGACGGACTTCGGTCCGTCTTTTTTTATCGACTTAACTTTCGACATTATTCGCACATTTTGCAAAATGTATATAATTATCTCACAAACTTAAACTGCCGTCGATTGATATTTTTTCATATCGGTTGACATCGCGTGCGCACGAGCATAAAATACACAACGTAAAAAATATAAGAGGCATATTATGCAAAGAGATTTGACCGTAGGAAAGCCTGCAAGCGTTATATTCAAATTTTGCCTCCCGCTTTTCGGAAGTATCATTTTCCAACAACTCTACAATCTTGCCGACAGTTTCGTAGCCGGCAAATTCATAGGCGACGCCGCCCTTGCGTCGGTCGGCAACAGTTATGAAATCACGTTGATTTTCATTGCTTTTGCATTCGGATGCAATATAGGTTGTTCCGTCATTGTATCGAGATATTTCGGCGCAAAAAAGTATGCCGACCTCAAAACCGCCGTATACACCACTTGGATTTCGGGCGCGGTGCTGTGCGCTCTGCTAATGGTAATAGGTCTTACCTGCTCAACCCAACTTCTCAAGCTCATCAATACCCCCGACCATCTTATGGCTGACTCGCAACTGTACCTCGACATTTACGTTTGGGGCTTGCCGTTCGTGTTCTTCTACAACATCTCGACGGGTATATTTGCGGCACTCGGAGACAGCAAAACGCCTTTCATTTTCCTTGCGATTTCCTCCCTTGCCAACATCGGCGTGGATATTTGGTTTGTCGTATCCTTCAAAATGGGCGTTGCGGGCGTTGCGTGGGCAACTTTCCTTTGCCAAGGCGTAAGTTGCGTTTTGTCCGTGATTTTCGTTCTGTTGCAACTTAGAAAAATCAAAGCGGACACAAAACCCAAGGTTTTCTCGTGGAAAATTCTCGGAGACATCTCCGTCATCGCAATTCCGAGCATACTTCAACAGAGCTTCATATCCGTCGGCAACATCGTCATTCAAAGTGTGGTCAACTCGTTCGGACAAGTGGTTATGGCAGGCTACTCTGCAAGCGTAAAGCTCAACAACCTCGTAACGACGTCCTTCCTCACTTTTGCAAACGGAATATCCAACTACACAAGCCAGAATCTCGGCGCAGGCAAAACCGAGCGTATCAAACCCGGGTTTGTCTCGGGTCTCGTATTCGTATGGGCGTTGTGCTTGCCTATCGTGCTTTTGTACGTATTCGGCGGACAATATCTGCTTATGCTGTTTATGAAAGACTCTACGACGGGCGCACTCGACGTAGGTATGCAATTCTTGCGTATAGTCTCTCCGTTCTACTTTATCGTGGCAGTCAAGATTGTATGCGACGGCGTATTGCGCGGTGGCGGAAAGATGGTAAAATTTATGATAACCACCTTTACCGATTTGATACTCCGCGTGGTGCTTGCGCTTCTTCTCAGCAAGCCGCTCGGCACAAACGGAATTTGGTGGTCTTGGCCTATCGGCTGGGGCGTAGGTATGATTGTATCTGTCGTTTTCTACTTCACCGTAAAGTGGAAAAAGCCGCTTCCCGAGGACGTATATATGCGCCTGACGGACGAGGAAACGCCTATCGAAGAAGTCCTCGAGGACGCAGTCGAAGCGGAAGAATAAACAACTAAAAGCACCAAAATCATTATTGAAATTGTGTGCTTTTATTTTTTGTGGTATTATATATAAAAAACTGCTTTGGGGAGTATGATGACTGCAAAAGAAATATCGATTATCGTAATAGCATCACTTTTATTAGCGGGCGCAATAATAGCAACTATTTGCACAATAGTTCACTTTGTTTATGTAAAAAGAGTGAAACTCAACAGCGCTCGCTATCAAAATTTACAAGAATTAAACAAGAAATACGAATTTTTCTCTTTTAGGTCAAACATAATCACTTATAACCTTGCATGCAATTCAAAGCGTTCTTTTGACCGTGTTGATTTGCTCAAAGTTTTTATGGATTATATTGAAAAACATTTAGAATCCTATGAAAAACTTATATATAGGATAAATGAAAATAGAGACAAGTATAGCCTTTATTGCTCTGATTATAACAATCTAAAATCAACTATAACAAAAGAAGATTCCAAAAAGTTTGGCGTACCGCTAAAGAGCTTTATTCGGATAGAAAACAACCTCGTTAAAAAAGGAAAATTGCACCCACAAGTGTATTTTACCACGGTTATTAGCGCATCATACACTAGTCCGCAAGGTCGCAATTCATATCGCAAATACGATAACTACGACTTCGATCAAACGGTAAAATGCTATACCAAGGTAAACGAACTAATTGAGACGAGAAAAACACGCGCATACCAAATTCAAGTTGAGCGCGCAAAAATGTCAGACTCGCTACGTTACGACGTTTTGCGACGAGATGGTTTCAAATGTCAAATATGCGGCGCAACAGCACAAGAAGGCGCAAAACTACACGTTGACCATATAGTTCCCGTGTCAAAAGGCGGAAAAACGGAATTATCAAATTTACGCACGCTATGCGATAGGTGCAATATGGGAAAAAGCGATAAAAACGAATAGTATTGTTAATAACTATCATTAAATCAAGAATAAAGTGCGGAAACCTATTGATTTCGGTTTCCGCACTTTATTCTTTTCAAACGATGACTTAAAGTCTTGTTTTCGAGTTATTGTCGCACATTACAGCAAGATGCAAATCACTCCGCCCTTGCCTTCGTTGACGATGCGTCCGAGCGTCTTGCGCAACTTTTGTTCCGCATCGGTGGGAACGGTCTGCAACTTGTTGTTGATACCGTCGGCAACGAGTGTGGACAACGAACGACCGAAGATGTTGGTGTCCCATATTGCCTGTTTGTCGTTCTCGAAATCGAGAAGCATACTGTCCACAAGGTCTTTGCTCTGTTGTTCGCTGCCGACAATCGGGCTGACTTCGGTCTGAACGTCAACTTTCATAATGTGCAGAGACGGTGCGCTTGCACGCAGTTTTACGCCGTATTGTTGACCTTGGCGCAATATTTGCGGTTCTTCGAGCTGAATCTCGTCCGTCGTGGGCATAACTATGCCGTAGCCGAGCGTTTCGACCTGTTCCATTGCGGATTGAAGTTTTTGGATTTTATCTCTGCCTTTGCACAGTGCTTTCAGTTGCGTAAGCAAATCGAAGTCGTCCTCTATGTCTATGCCGCATTCGTTGCTTGCAACCTTAAAGAACACACCCTCCTTCGGCTTCATATCGACTTGAACTTTGCCTTTCCCCGCGTCGATACCGATAGACAACGGTTGTTGCCAGAAATCTGCGTTCTCGAAATAGGAATCGATTTTATCGTAGTCTTTCATTCTGTCAACGTCGTCCGCCATTTTTCTCACTCTTTCGATAAGCTCTTTCACGACGTCGCTGTCAATAGGAAGTGCCTGCACCCAACGCGGCAAATCGAAATCGATAATCTTGACGCTGAACTCGAGCAGTATCGTCTCGAGAATCTCGCTGACGTCGCTTTCTTTCATAGTGAGCGCGTTTTTGACGATAACGGGTGCGTCGTACTTCTTTGCGAGTTCCTCTTTGAGGTCGAGTGCGCTCTGCGCGTTTTCGTCGGCTACGTTGAGAAGTATCGCAAACGGTTTTCCGCATTCTTTGAGTTCTCGAACCACTCTTTCCTCCGCATTGACGTAGTCTGCGCGAGGAATATTGCCGAAACTGCCGTCCGTTGTTACCGCAAGCGCAATGGTGCTGTGTTCTTTAATGACCTTTTGCGTGCCGATTTCAGCCGCCTTGGAAAACGGCATATCCTGCTCGGACCACGGCGTGGACACCATTCTTTCCTTGCCGTCCTCCTCTGCTCCGAGTGCGCCGTCGACAAGGTAGCCGACGCAGTCGATTAGCCTCATATTGACGGAGATATTTTCCCCTATCGACACTCGTACCGCTTCGTTTGGCACAAAGCGAGGCTGAGTCGTCATAATTGTTTTTCCGTCCGCGGATTGCGGAATCTCGTCGATTGCGCGATTGCGCTCGTCTGCGTTGACTATTCCGTCAACCACGAATTGTTGCATCACTTGCTTGATAAGCGTAGATTTGCCCGTGCGCACGGGACCGACTACGCCGACGTAAACGTCTCCGCCAGTGCGTGATGCTATGTCTCGATAAAGGTCAAATTTATCCATATACTCCTCCGGTTTGGTTTGCTATACTCTATGACGTCTACGCTCGGGTTATGATAAAATTTGAAAAATCGCATTAAAAAACCGCTCGCAACGCAAGCGGTTTTGATTTTTGAGCGGAATTTCCTGTCATTTCTTAAACAACGATGCAAAAAATCCTTTCTTTTGATACGGTTTTACCGAAACGTCCGATACGACGTAGCCTTCTTTCTCGATGCCTTTTTTTATGGCGTCCACGTCTACGTTGTCCTCTGCAACGACAACCGTTGAATTTGCAACGTGCGATGACGTAACTTTTTTGACGTTTGCGGCTTTTCTGACCGCGTCGTTGACGTGCGATTCGCACATACCGCACTGCATACCGTCCACTTTCAACGTAATTTCAATCATAACGACTGCCTCCTTCAATAAGACTATATCACTTCTCTATTTTGCCGTCAACGAATATGAAATATTTTTCATATTTATCGGCAAAAAGTAAAGATTTGATGCAAAGTATTTTGCGAATTTTGCCGTTATCGGCAAAATTCATAAATTAGTTGAGAACAAAAACACCGATTTTTGCCGATAACGGCAAAAAAATACCGCAAAGCAAACGACTGCTTTGCGGCAAAAGAATTGTATTATCGATTATTTGTTCATAACTTCGAGGCATTGCGCAAAGAATTGCGTTGCCTTTTCCATTGCGTCGATGCTGACTCGCTCGTTGATTGCGTGTATGCGCTTTTGGTCGTCGAGAGTCATAAGGAACGGCGTGAAACGATAGATATTGTCGCACACTTCTCCGTAGTAACGGCTGTCGCTGTTTGCGATAAACATATACGGCGCGGTAACCATAGTCGGGAAGATTTGCTTGATTGCGACGTTGAGGTCGTGCCACGGTTTTGCCTCGACGGAAGAAACCTTGGTTGCCTCCGTGCCTTTGCCGTGTCTTTCCACTTTGACGTTTTTGCCGAGGAGTTTTTGCGTGTATGCAAGCACTTCGTCGCTCGTAACGCCCGTGATTATACGCGTGTTGATGTTTGCCGTAACCTTGGGCGGAATGACGTTTTCCGCGTCGCTTCCGTGCAACATCGTTTGAGCGAAAGTCGTGGAAATGAGCGAATTGGTAAGCGGAATCTTCTTAAATACGAACTTGAGCAACGGGTTGAGAATATCTCTGTTCACAAGCACGAATCTCAACGGGAATTTGAGATGCGGCGCAAGCAATTTGAACGTTTGCTTCGTTGCGGGCGTCCATTTGCTGGGCATAGGATGCTTGTCGAGTTTTATAAGTGCCTTGCCCAAAATTGCCGCCGCCGAAGGTCTTGACGGATTCGATGCGTGACCGCCCGATTTTTCAACGGTAAGAGTCATATTCATATTGCCCTTCTCGCAAGTTGCGATAAGACCGAACAACTTGTCCTCGCCTATCATTTTGCCGTCGATAATCGTACCGCCTTCGTCGACGATATATTCGAGTTTGATATTCTGTTCTTGGAACCACTTGCAGATATGCGCCGCGCCTTCTTCCGTCCACGCTTCTTCGTCGTGACCGAAGCAGAAATACACGTCTCTTTCGGGTTGCCAACCTTCCGACAACAGTTTTTCCATAGCTTCAAGCAATGAAATCATCGTGCCTTTCATATCCTGCGTGCCTCTGCCCCAGATAAAGCCGTCGTCAATCGTGCCGCCGAACGGCTCGTAATCCCAACCCTCTTTTGGCGCGGGAACGACGTCTTGGTGCGCAAGGAAAGCACCCGGCAACAACTTTGCGTTCTTACCCTTGAAACGATACACAAGGCTGTAATTGTTTATAACGGTTTTCTCCGCAGTCTTGTGAATGAGCGGATAGGTCTTTTCCAACCACGCGTGATAGTCGTGGAAAGGCTTGTCTACGCCCTCGAACTCGCCCACCATCGATACCGTGGGAATTTGAACGGCTTGGGACAAGTGTTCCGCAATCAAGTTTTTGTCAAAATCTCTTGCTTTATACTCTCCCGCGTCGATTTCTTTGGGCTTGCACAACAGCGTGCGAATAATCATAGTCGTAAGCAACATAACATTACGCTCCTGAACGTTGATGAAAATATTATAATATTTAATACGGAATTTTGCAATATCGGTAGCGTTTTTTTCGCACAATTCTCGCCGAATTTGTTCAATGTTGACTTTTTTACGCAAAATGCTATACTTATATAAAGTAAAGGAGGAGATTTATGAAAAGAAAAACTTTGCTTATAGCCCTATTGGCTATCTCTATATGCGTTCTCGCGGCTATACTCGTAGCCTGCACTCCCGATAAAATGGAAAACATAGTAGGAACGTACAAGCTCACAACTGATAAGAGAACCGAGTATCAACAAGAAACCGTCGACACCATTGAAGCCTACGGCAAAGAGGCTTATCTCGTAATTACGGGAAAAGATTACGGCTATTACGTTTACAAGGATAAAGACACTCCCGTCAGCGCAAAAGAAGTTAAACTCGAATATACCGTAAACGACAAAGACCAAGTTACGCTGGTATCTTTCGTGACCGACGTCGGAGAAACGCCCAAAACGTTCCACGTCGATTCGAAAAAGGAAATAACGCTCGTCTCGCGCTTGACAGAAAGCAAAATTTGGGACGGATACGACATAACGTATACGAAAATAAGCGACCAAACCGACCTTTCCACCGTCAAAAAGACGTATCCCGATGTGCCGGTATATAAGTATGGACTCTACACGTTCAACAGCGCGTTTTTTGCCGAACTCGGAAACGGCTTGCAAAAGAATTACAGCGAGTATATCTATAAATACTACGATGTAAATTCGGCAAACTGCACCGCCACTCTCTATTACGCTCTGAAGTCCGACAAAACGCCCGTTGTGCAAACAAATCTTACCGTTACGTTCGCGCGTAATCCCGAAAACGAAAAAGTCATAAAAATGACAATCGGCGACGTCGAATACGACCTTGAAAGCGGCGTGCCTGCGCGTGAAGTTAAAGTAAACGTCGACGGCGTGGAATGCGACGTAAAAGAAGAAATGGGTTGGTTCAGCCTGTCGCAAACGGAATATTCCGATTATCAGTCATATTTCCAAAGCCTGATAGACGAGTATGAAAACTCCCTGAAAGAGTCTCAACCTACCGAATAAGAGTTATCGCAAAGACTCAAATTACACGGAACTATTCAATCGTTCCAAAACAACCAAAACGAATCACGAATCACGCAAAAACCGCCGATATTCTTCGGCGGTTTTTCATATCCGCATTTTTACGAAAGCTAATTTATACACCGCAGTAGAACCGTCTATTTTCGTTCGCAGCAAGATGTCACAATATTCAATAGCGTTTTCGTTACCCCGCCCCGCCCTCTTATGCGTTTCAAAATCGCAAATGCATAAAAAAATTCCGCATCCGAAGATGCGGAATCGAGATTGTTTTGATTAACAAGCGAGATTAGTCCTCGCTTGCGATAATTTTGTTGAGTTGGTCGAACAAATAAGCCATTTGAGCTGCTTCTTCGCTTTGTTGTTGAGTTTGTTGAGGTGCAACGGGTGCAGGTGCGGGTTGCGGAGCAACGGGTTGTTGATACACGGGTTGTGCATAAACGGGTTGCGGTTGCGGTGCGTATTGAACGGGTTGTGCCTTGGGAGCAGCCGCTCTCTTTACGACGGGAGCCGCATTGACTTTCTTGTAACCTGCGTTAAGCACGGTTTGCGTGGACGCTTGTGCGTCGAGCATAATAACCTTGTTGCAGAGAACGGAGTTCTTATCGGGTTCTACAACGCCTGCGACAACGTCTTTACCGTAAGCCTTGAGGTATGCGATAAGCGGAGTGATGTCGCCGTTTCCGTAGATAAGGAAGAAACCGTCGATGTTCGGGAATTGAGCAAGTCTTGCCGCGTCGATAACTTGACGAAGGTCGAGTTTGCCTTTTCTCTTTTTGGGAAGTGCCGAAAGTGCGTCGTAGCTGTTTTCTTGAATGAATTCGCCGTAGTCTTTGGTACGTTTTGCGGAATATCCGTAGAATTTGCACGCTGCGATTTCGCCGATGCGAGAAAGTTCCTCAAGAGCGGATGCGAACACGCTGAAGGGGACTCTTACGCTTTCAATATCTGCAAGAACAACATATTTTTTGCTTGCTGCCATAATCTTTCTCCTCTTTCAAGTCGCAAAAAGCGGACTTGAGATATACTTTTTTGTATTGTTAAGTCTATTTTAGCGTATTTTATACGTTTTGTCTATACTTTTTTTACTCTTTTGCAATAAAACACCCATTGTTGCACAAAACCTGCATATTCGCCGTACTTCTGCACAAGCAATTCGGACATTTTTTCGGGAGTCGCGCCCTCGAACTCGCTTTCGTATATCTTTTTTATCCAAGTATCCACGGGGAATACGTCAAATCTGCCGAAACCGAACAACAAAGCGCAATCCGCAACTTTTCTTCCCACGCCGTGCAAAGACAACAGTTTTGCGCGCAGCTCGTCGGTGGGCAACGCTTTCCACTCGTTTACGTCCTCGCAAAGCAACGTTTTTGCCACCCTGTCGAGATACTCCGCTCTATACCCTGCGCCTATCGACGTATAGAAGTCGACGCCTGCGGACGCAAGTTTTTCAACGGTCGGGAAAGCGCGATACTCGCCCATATCCTCTCCCAAAGCGTCGCAAATTCTCTCTATTATCCCCTTAATACGAGGTATATGATTGTTTTGCGAAATTATGAAAGAAAAAATGCTCTCGACGGGGTCTTGCCTAAGGATGTGTATTCCTTTGCCGAACTCTATCGCTTCGGACACGAAACCGCCGTCCTGCACTTTGCTCTGAATGGCGGCGTAGTCCGTATCGAAGTCAAAATATCTCGTAAAAAAGTCCTTATCGTCGCATCGAACGACGTAGCCGTCGGCAGTATCGTCCAAATAAGCGACGTGACCGAGCGCAATCACTCTGTATCCGCTATCCGTTTTGACATAGCGAAAAACCTGCCCGCAATCGAGCGTTTGTCCCACGTCGAAAGTATCGGATTTCGGCACCGTAAAAGTCGTAAGTTGCATATCTCTCGCGCGTATACGCGCGCATTATCTTTTGGATATAAAAACTCCGCCCTTAAAGAGCGGAGTCGTTTGCGTTATTGTTCTTGTGCGTAAACAGAAACTTGTTTTTTGTCTTTACCAACACGCTCAAATTTCACAACGCCGTCGATAAGTGCAAACAAAGTGTCGTCCTTGCCGATTGATACGTTGTTGCCCGGATGATATTTGGTGCCTCTTTGACGAACGAGAATGTTGCCTGCGAGAACAAATTGACCATCGGCGCGCTTGGGTCCCAGTCTCTTGGATTCGCTATCGCGACCGTTGTGAGAAGAACCGGTACCTTTTTTATGAGCGAACAATTGTATATTCATAAACATAATTATTCTACCTCCAATGATATAAAGTCCGAAAAGTTTTCATAGAGGTCGGACGCCCCTAAATAAGCCGTTTTCAATATCACGTCGGCGTCGTGTTCTTGCGAAGGTTTCATATTCTTCGGCAACATTGCGTACAGATAACCGCTCTGAGCATCCGTCTCGTATGCGATGTTCACGCCTACGATTTGCATAATGCCGAGCACCGCCGTCTGAACAACCGAACTGAGTGCCGCGCAAACTATGTCTGCGCCCTCCTCGGCATATTCGCAATGACCGTTGCATTCCACTCCGACAAACTTGCCGTCACGCGTTGAAAACTTAACTTTGACCATCTTAGATTAGCCCTCGATTGAGACAATCTTCAACTCTGTGTAGGGTTGACGATGACCTTGACGCTTTCTGATGTTCTTTTTGGACTTGTAATGGAAAACCAACACTTTGGGGAACTTGTCCTGAGCGTTGACCTTTGCGCTAACCTTGACGGATTGTGCGTCGGTGCCTGCTTTCACATTGCCGTTCTCGTCAACAAACATAAGTGTCTTGAGTTCTACCACATCGCCGATTTCAGCATCGATTTTTTCGACCTTGACGAGCATATCTTTCTCGACCTTGTATTGTTTGCCGCCGCATTCAACTATTGCGTACATTGTTTTACCTCCTCTAACCAGTCTCGCCGACATAGGTGCAATCTTTGATTGACTTAAAAACCACTTTCGAGCGGCTCGACATCTAATTTAACAAAATACAACCGAATTGTCAAACGAAAAAGCGACTTTTCCGAATAATAATATATTATTATTGTAAATAACTCCTCTCTTATATAATTTGCGTCCCGACATTTCTCGCGCAAGAAAACTTTTCAAACGCATTTTTTGCATTTTCTAAAAGAGATTGCAGGTCGATGTCGCTTTCAAAACAGTAGATAACCACCATAACGTCTTTGGTATCGGTCGTTACCATTGCTCTTGTAGAATCGGACATACTGCTTCCGAATATTCCTTCGTCGTCTGCAAGCACAAGCATATTTTCCATATCCAAAAAATCTTTTCCGATTCCGTTATAACCTTCGCCGTTTTCGGCTTTTCTTAAAGTGATTGCTCCGTGAATATGCGCCAAATCATACGAGCCGACAGACAATCCGCTTTCAATCGAAATCAAATTGTTCACGTCAACGACGGAATTGATATGGTACAATTCGTCTCCGCGGCGTATTCTGCGAATCAGGGCTTCGGACGAAACTCGGTATCTTCCGGGATTTCTGCCAAATGCCTTATATGCCGCCCTGCTTCCTTTTATACCGGGAATTTCATTCCACTCTTTCCCTTCGATTGCACACAACACTTTTGGGATGACTTCGTTATCCATATAAGACCAAAAATCATTATCGGATTCTTTCACGTCTGCTTGAAAATGAAGAACACCCAGTCTAATTTCCGAATATACGGAAAAAAGTTGTTTATCTATTTGTATTTCCATACTTGTTTTAACCTCGTTTGCTTTGTTTTTTGTTACATATTTTTTATGAAAATATTATAACATAATTTCCGTTTTTTCAACGCATAGATACGAAGTTATCGCATTTTTTATCGGATATAACGCCGCAAAATATCTATGATATTTATGGAGATTGGTACCCGAAATTTTGACATCAAAATTTCCTTAATTTTTGACATCAAATTTGACATCAAAATTTCCTTATTTTGATGTCAAAACGCGGATTTTTCGAGCAGTAGCGAAAAATAAAAAAACCGCTAAACATCTACTGTTTAGTGGCTGTTTCGTGGTGCTTTGTGACTGGACGCCTTCGTCCGCACAAAAAAACAACAGCCTCTGCTGTTGTTTCGTGGTGCTTTGTGACGGGACGCCTTCGTCCGCACAAAAAAAACAACAGCCTTTGCTGTTGTTTCGTGGTGCGTCCTCAGGGACTCGTAGGAAGGCAAAGACTTCCGTAATAGTGAGCCGAGCAAGTTAACTTGCAATAGGCGAACGTCAGCCTGGTGTGCCAGGGTTCGTCACGCATCGCGTGGTTGCAACTTCGTTGCAAAAGTCCCTAAAAGCACAAAAAAACAACAGCCTTTGCTGTTGTTTCGTGGTGCTTTGTGACGGGACGCCTTCGCCCGCACAAAAAAACAACAGCCTTTGCTGTTGTTTCGTGGTGCTTTGTGACGGGACGCCTTCGTCCGCACAAAAAAACAACAGCCTCTGCTGTTGTTTCGTGGTGCTTTGTGACGGGACGCCTTCGTCCGCACAAAAAAACAACAGCCTCTGCTGTTGTTTCGTGGTGCGTCCTCAGGGACTCGAACCCTGGACCCACTGATTAAGAGTCAGTTGCTCTACCAACTGAGCTAAGGACGCATATCATTGCGACAAATACGCTTTTGCGGTCATTGTCGCTTTTCGATATGTCGGACACGTTTTTCAACGTGTCCTTTCGCTTACGCGTGGAGCGGGAGACGGGATTCGGACCCGCGACTTTCACCTTGGCAAGGTGACACTCTACCACTGAGTCACTCCCGCAAGCAACAGTTACTATACCAAAATAATCGGCAAAATGCAACAATTTTTAGATAGAAAAATTAAAAAATGTTTACCGAATCTCCAAAGCAACTTTACATAACCGATTTTTGTGATATAATATGAATGTTTTGCGGATGTGGTGAAATTGGCAGACACGCTAGATTTAGGTTCTAGTGCGAGAGCGTGCAGGTTCAAGTCCTGTCATCCGTACCAACGGAATGCGATGTTGTACATCGCATTTTTTCGTTGTCACGAAACGCAACATTGTTGCGCCGTTGGTGGCTCGTCCCCTTCGCACGGTTTTGCCAAATACTTCGTGCTTGGCTCCTCCTTTGCTCGTGGTCATCCGTACCAAAAAATTAAGACGGCAAGTATGTCGTCTTTTTTCGTTAGATATAAACTAACGACAATTTACTGCGGACTAAATGTTTCATTTTTAATAGCGATTTTTGTATTTACAGTTCGGAAAAATTATGTCATAATAACCCGACAAATCAGGTTTTAGGAAAAACGTTATGACAATCAAACGACTTGAACAAAACGAGTATATCGGAAAAAAGTTTACGGCACGTTATAAAACAAGCGGCTATTACGACATACGTCCTGACGAAAACGGTTTCTCGATAACGTACACGCCGTTCGGAAAGATTATCGAAAAAGCCTTTGACGACGAGTTTTTCGGCAAATGGCTTGAAAATCCCGTTGCATTCGGCGCATTCGAGGACGAGCAACTGATAGGATTCGTCGAAGGTTCCTATGAAAGTTGGAACAAACGTTTTCGCATAAGCAATATCTGCGTATTTGACAACGAAAAACGAAACAACGGCATCGGCGCGAGCCTTTTGAACGCTATAATACAAATCGCAAAGTCCTTCGACGCGCGGATGGTGGTTCTCGAGACTCAATCTTGCAACGAACGAGCAATCGGGTTTTACAAAAAGCACGGATTTGACATAATCGGATTCGATTTATATTCGTATTCAAACGCCGACCCCGAGCGACACGAGGTGCGAATCGAGATGGGAATGAAATTGCCCGATGCGAATGCGGATAAATCTGAAACGACCGCTCTGTAAATACAAACGAAATGCGGCGGATAGTCATCGGTGCGTGCCGCACAATTTTATGTAAACCGAACGAGGAGAAAACGCAAAATGAAAAACTGCGCATTGGTCGTTATCGACCTTCAAAACGATATAACCAAAAATTACAAGGACATCATAGACAACGTCAATCAAGCGATAGACTTTGCAATCGGAAAAGGTATGCAAGTCGTATACATCAAGCAAAACAACCTCTCCCCCGGCACAAGGACGTTCAAGAGCGGCACGCGTGGCGCGGAATTGGTTTCGGAATTGAAAACCGTATCCGACAATATTTTTGTAAAGACAAAGAGCAATGCACTCACGAGCGAGGAATTTGCCGCTTTTATAAATACGAACGGCATCACGGAGTTTTATATCGCAGGCGCAGACGCAACGGCGTGCGTCAAATCTACTTGTTTCAATATGGCAAAAGAGGGCTACACCGTCCACGTTCTTTCCGATTGCATAACAAGCTACGACAAAACCAAACTTCCCGAAATGCTTGCGTATTATGAGAGCAAAGGCTGCCACGTCGCGCCGCTTTGTGAAATCGCAAAAAAGTAAAATTATATTGACGAAACGCTCCCGATACGATAAGTTTATATTAACGTAGGAGAATGATATGGATATATGGGAAAAGCTCTACGATAGAGCCAAAAAAGAATACCGCCCCGAGGACATAAGCCCGTTTATTCAAGCGCATCACGTCGTGTGTGCTTTGGAAAGCGAGGACGGGACAATCTATACAGGTTTTTGCATTGAGTCGTGTAGCGGCGTTATGAACCTGTGTGCGGAACGCGTTGCCGCATTGAATATGTATGCAAGCAGCGGTCAGACAAAAATAAAGCGGATGATTGCATTTCGCGACAAAGCACCGTTTGGCGGAGGCAGCGGAATGCCCTGCGGTGCGTGCCGCGAATTTCTGTATCAACTCAACAAAGATAATGAAAATATGGAAATTATGGCGGATTATGAAAGCAGAACGACCGTTACCCTCAAAGAACTGCTGCCGAATTGGTGGGGCAAAGAATTCGCCAAAGAATAAAATCGTTCAAAACGGTTCTATCGTATGACTGCATTTTCGAGGGCTTGAAAATGCAGATATGATATGTAATATTACTATAAATCACAGAATGCAAGCATTAACAGCCAAAGGACGGTTATACTATGGAAGATAAAAATATTCATTCAAAAATCATAAAACGGGTTTGTGATGAAATTTTAATTCCTATTGGTGTTTTCCAAAAAGGGGCATCAAGAGTTTATTTAGATGATAATGATTATTTTTTTACCGTAATAGAGTTTCAGTCGTCCAACTGGAGCAAAGGAACATATCTGAATATCGGTTTGACATTTTTATGGAACAATAATCAATCAAACGTTTTATACTTTGCTTTTCCACGTCAAATTGCCGCTAGATACGGCAAATTCGTAGAATATGAAAATGAAACTCAATTTAGAAACGAAATAATAGAGTTGGCAAGTGTAGCTAAACAGGAAATAGAATTTTACAGAAAATTAAGAAGCATAGCATTTGCCAAAGAATGGATGCAATCATATATAGAAAAGTTTAGCGATAACAAATTCGCGAGATTCGGTCTCGATGTTGCAAATATTTGCATAATGAACAACGATAAAGAATCGGCAAAATTCTATTATGAAAACTATCATAAAGAACGGAATACGACAGAGCAAATCGACTATAAACATTTAAGCAAAGAATATTTGACCTCAAATATCAAGACTGCAAGGAAAATGTGGCACGGGAAATCGTCAATGAGAAAAATGCCCGTTTCTGCGGCGTATGATATTTGATTTGGATTTATATTCTACGAGGTAACAAAATGAGCATAATCGACGCATTTGACAACACATCAAAGCCTTTGGTTGACATAGGCGCATTTTACGGCGAAAAGAAGTTTTTTGCCGACGTTTGCATCGTGTCGTTTTCAAAGCACGTTCTGGATATGTTTTTGCAAAAATACAACGGGAAAAGCATAGGTCACTCGGGAACGGCAAACGGACATATCGAGATATATCTTTTTGAGGTAAACGGCAAAAAACTGCTGTTCTATATGAGTCCTATCGGCTCGGCGGTTGCGGCAACTGTAATGTATGAGGCGCATCACGTTTCGGGTGCGACAAAATTCATCGTATACGGCTCGTGCGGAGTGCTTGACAACGCAAAATGCAGCGGAAGATTGATTGTTCCCTCCTGCTCTTATCGTGACGAAGGTCTTTCATATCACTATATGGCTCCGTCCGATTACGTCAAAATAAAGAATTGCGACAGAGTTGCGGAGATTTTCAAAAAGCACAATTTTCCGTACGTCGTCGGAAAATCTTGGACAACCGACGCAATATATATGGAAACGCAAAACAAAGCGCAACAACGCAAAAACGACGGCTGTATTTCTGTCGAAATGGAATCTGCGGGTTTGCAAGCGTTATGCGATTATTGCGGATTTGAATTATATACTTTCTTCTTCCCCGCAGACCTGTTGGACGGAGAACTGTGGGACAAAGCAAATCTCGGCGGAGAGACGGAACACGACATTCAAAAAGAAACATTTGACATCGCTTTGACGATTGCAACCGAAATCTAAAAAAAAGACAACCGAATCGGTTGTCTTTTTAATATCAAAACGTATCGTTTTGCTTTAAGTTCGTATATCTCGGGAAACGAGCGTTATTCGCCTATATCGCTTTGAATTTCGTCCTCGTTGTCGGACGCGGCTGCTATCGCTTCGTCCGTCAGGATTTCGTCCTCTGCAAGCTCGTCGTTTGCGACGAGTTCTTCGATACACTCGGTTTCGATTTCCTCGTCGGCGACCGTTTCTTCAAGCTCGAGTGCCTTTCTGCGCTTGATTTCTTCGGTTATTTCCGCCATTCTTGCCTCGTTAAGCACGCATTTCTTCTTGTAAACGATGAGCGCGACTGCAAGGAAAACTATAGGAATCACACAGGTGCAGATAAGCAATATTTTGATTCCGCTCGGGTTGTCGGCTTGAACCGCGGCAACGACCTGCTCCGGCGTTTCCGAACTCAGATTTCTGTCGATTTCCGTAAGTCTGTTGGTGTACGGCAAAACTCTGGCTATGATATAGACAAGCGATACCATACCTTGCGAGAGTGCCGAAGCGAGTTTGGACGTAAACGGACGCAATGCGAAAATCAAGCCTTCGTCGCGTTTGCCCGTCTTGAACTCGTTGTATTCGACGGTGTTGGTTATGTTGATAACCATAATCATATACAATCCTCCGCCCCAACCTGCCGCGGCATAGGCGAGGAACATAAGCAGATAACGAAGCGTTATCGTCAGATTCCAGTTGAGGAACGGGATTGACAGCGTGAACAATTCGGTTTTCGGAACGGTAAGTCCGAATATCATCATAATCGCATAGCCTACGATAATGCTGATACCGCACGAATAAAAGAGTTTGTCTCTGCCGTACTTTTTTGCAAGTCCCGGATAAAAGAGCGTAAATACGGTGGAACAAATTGCCCAGCCGACACCGAATACCATCCAAAGCGTGCCGTTGTATGCGTTGTCGAAATAGATATACATCATTCCGAGACCGCCGCCGACTACGTTTGTGCCGACGCTGAACAGCAACAAAACGAGCGCGCACCACAACAGTTGGTCGTTTTTGAAAAGCACCTTGAACATATCTTTGAGTTTCATCGGAGGTGTTTTCAACAGGTTTTTGGGCAACGGTTTTTCTTTGACGCCGAAAATCGTAAACAACTGAAATACGCACATAAGGACTGCCGCAAATATCGACATAATCGCAAACGCGTTGCTTGCGCTGCCGCCGAGAGGATTATCTCCCATTGCGAGAGTAGGCACGACGATACCTGCAAGTCCGCCGCCGATACCGACGGATATTTGCGTGACCGTCATAAGTTTGTCTCTGTCGTGCGGGTCGCTGGTAAGCGTGGGCATCATTCCCCAATACGAAATGTCGTTCATCGTATAAGTTATGGAGAACAAGAAATACATTGCGGCAAGAAGTCCGATAAATCCCCACCCTTGCGCGGGAACGGAAAACAACGCGACGATAACGCCTGCCGTCAAAATGCATCCGATAAGTTGCCACGGCTTATACTTACCCCATTTGGTGCGAGTGTTCTCGACGATACCGCCCATAACGGGGTCGTTGAAAGCGTCGAAAATGCGCGCCGCTACGATAATTGCCGTTATGGCAGAAAACTGTGCGTCGTTGAGCGTTTTCGTAAAAACGCAGAACGACAAAAGATACCCGTTGAAAAAGTTGTAGAGAAAATCTCTGCCGAGCGTGCCGAGCGCAAACATAAACAGATTGCGTTTGGAGAGCTTTTCTTCGGGTTGAGCCGACACCGTAGAAACGCTTTGCGCCGTGTTTTCTTCCTGCATAATAACCCCTTATATACGACGAACTTTACGGTCGTATGAAAATAATATCGACGTTTTCGACAAAAAAATGTTTTGTCAAATTTATCACAAAAGCGGTTTTATTCGCAAATTTGAAGGAATAAACCGCTTAATACGACAAAATAAAAGACTCGAGACTGCTGAAACAATCAAACGTCATAGTCTCATCGTCTATCTGAATCGTGAGCGGAAAATGACAAAAGGCAAACTCGCATAAAGCCTGCCTCTTGTCCGTATACTCATTGCTTTGATACTTTATTTTCATATTGTCAGCACGGCAAAAGTCTGCAAATGTGCTTTGTACAAATCATAAAGATTAAGTCGAGAATCCATACGATTGTGAAACCGAAAATCAAACGAATGAGACCTGCAACAATCTTGCCTTCTTTGAATCTTGTCACGAAACCGCAAATCCAGGACGTAACGGGAATTATTGCCAAAATTACGCTGACTATATAGCCGAGTCCGAAATAATCGCTTTGTTTTTTTGCCATAACTATCCTCACAAAAAATATTATTTAGGAATTACCCTACATAAAGTATATTATCACAGCACAGCCGAAATGTAAATATGCGAGTTTACTTTTTAATTAAAAAATTATAGCAAAATGCCTAAATGAGTTTTGAAACGCTTTCATCGACTTTTTAGCATAAAAAAAGCACTCGAGCGAGTGCTTTTTCTTATTTCGTTATTATCCGCTAAATCGTGTGATTCAGCACTTGTTTGAGGAATTGTCCCGTATACGAGCGTTCCACTTCAGCCACTTCTTCGGGAGTGCCTGTCGCAACTACCGTACCGCCTTTATCTCCGCCGTCTGGACCGAGGTCGACGACGTAATCGGCAACTTTGATGACGTCGAGATTGTGTTCGATGATCACAACCGTATTGCCCTGTTCTACGAGACGGTCGAGAATAACGACGAGTTTGGCAACGTCGTGCGTATGCAAGCCCGTGGTCGGCTCGTCGAGGATATACACCGTTTTGCCCGTAGAACGACGAGAAAGTTCCGTTGCGAGTTTTACGCGCTGTGCCTCTCCTCCGCTCAACGTGGTTGACGACTGCCCGAGCTTGACGTAGCCGAGTCCGACGTCGTTGAGCGTTTTGATTTTATTGCGAATTTTCGGAATATTTGCAAAAAATTCGGTCGCTTCTTCGATTGTCATTTCGAGAACGTCGCTGATGCTCTTGCCTTTATACTTCACTTCCAAAGTTTCTCTGTTGTATCTCGCGCCCTTACAAACCTCGCAGGGAACGTATACGTCGGGAAGGAAGTGCATCTCGATTTTTATTATACCGTCTCCGCCGCAATGTTCGCATCTGCCGCCGCCGACGTTGAAAGAGAATCTGCCTGCGGTATACCCTCTCGCTTTTGCGTCGGGGAGAGAGGCAAACAACTCTCTGATGTCTCCGAAAACTCCCGTATAAGTGGCAGGATTCGAGCGAGGCGTGCGTCCGATAGGGCTTTGGTCGATACAAATAACCTTATCCACGTTTTCGATGCCGTCTATGCCGTCGCAGTTGCCGAGCGTATTTCTCGAACGCATAAGTTCGTTGGAAAGCACGGGGAAAAGCACTTCGTTTACGAGAGACGATTTGCCGCTACCCGATACGCCCGTGATACAGGTAAACGCGCCGAGCGGGATACTTACGTCGATGTTTTTGAGGTTGTTTTGGCGCGCTTTCTTTATTCTGAGATAATTTCCGTTTCCTTTGCGACGAGCGATTGGCACGGGAATGGACAATTCTCCGCTGAGATATTTGCCCGTGATACTGTCCTTGCTTGCGATTATATCGTCAACGCTTCCGCAAGCGACCACTTTTCCGCCGTGTACGCCTGCTCCGACGCCTATATCGACGATGTAGTCCGCATTTCTTATGGTCTCCTCGTCGTGTTCGACAACGATAAGCGTATTGCCCAAATCGCGCAGATTTTTGAGCGATTGAAGCAATCTTTGATTGTCCTTTTGGTGCAAGCCTATGCTCGGCTCGTCGAGGATATAAAGCACGCCCGTAAGTCCGCTGCCTATCTGAGTCGCAAGCCTTATACGTTGCGATTCGCCGCCGCTCAACGTGGTTGCGGAACGTGAAAGCGTAAGATAATCGAGACCTACGTTTATCAAAAAGTCGAGCCTTGCACAAATCTCCTTGACGATTCTGTCTGCAATGATATGTTGCGTTTTGGTAAATTCGATTTCGCTCATAAAGCGTTTGAGTGCGGCAACCGACATTTGCGTAAGGTCGTATATGTTTTTGCCGTTTATCGTTACGGCAAGTGCTTCGGGCTTCAATCTTTTGCCTCCGCACTTGGAACACGGCACTTCTTTCATATATTTGGCAATTTCGTTTTTGACCATCTCGCTGTCTGTCTCGTTGTAGCGGCGCATAATGTTCTTTGCCACGCCTTCGAAACTTGCGTGATAAAAACCGCTGAACGTGCGAGAATTGTATTCCATAGGAATACGGTCTCCGTCGTTGCCGTAAAAAATGATTTTCAGAATATTCTCGGGCAAATCTTTGATTGGCGTATCGAGTGAAAAGTCGTATGCGTCGGCAAGTGCCTTAAACTGCATTGTCGACATATGTCCCGCGTCCCAACCGCTCACTTTTACCGCGCCTTGTCTCAAAGACTTGTTCCAGTCCGTAACGAGCAGATTCGTGTCGATTTCGTTGCGGAAACCGAGACCTCCGCACTCCGGACACGCGCCGTACGGATTGTTGAAAGAAAACAGTCTCGGAGTCAGTTCTTCAAAACTCAAATCGCAATCAGGGCAAGCGTACTTCGTGGAATAAAGCACTTCTTCTCCGTCAAAATCGGCAATTACGAGACCTTCGGACAATTTGATTGCGGTTTCCACCGCGTCCGAAATACGACGCTCCGCGCCTTCTTTAACGACGATTCTGTCTATAACGACGCTTATCGTATGCTTGACGTTCTTGTCGAGGACAATCTCCTCGTCGAGGGTATAATTGCTTCCGTCCACCCTCACTCTGACGTAACCTGCACGCTTGAGTTGCTCCAACTCCTTGCGATATTCGCCCTTTCTGCCTCTGACGATAGGCGCGAGAAGTTGAAGTTTCGCGCCGCTCTTTTCCATAATCTTGTCGCAGATTTGGTCAACGGTTTGTCTTTCTATCTCTCTGCCGCATTTCGGGCAATGGGGAACGCCGACTCTTGCGAACAAAAGTCTCAGATAATCGTAAATCTCGGTAACCGTACCTACTGTAGAACGGGGATTGTGCGACGTCGTTTTCTGGTCAATGGAAACCGCGGGAGAAAGCCCCTCGATATAGTCCACGTCGGGTTTTTGCATCTGTCCCAAAAACATTCTCGCATAACTCGACAAACTCTCGACGTAACGTCTTTGTCCTTCGGCAAAAATGGTATCGAAAGCGAGCGATGATTTTCCGCTTCCGCTAAGTCCCGTAAACACGACCAACTTATCGCGCGGAATTTCCAAATCGATGTTTTTGAGATTGTTCTCTCTTGCGCCTTTTACAATAATCTTATCCATACTAATATCTTCTGCAACCGAGCGTTTTTAACTCAGTTTTTTTATCTGTTTTTTCAGTTCGTTCAATTCGTCTCTGATGAGAATTGCCTTTTCGAAATCGAGTTGCGCCGCCGCCGTCTGCATAAGCCCTTTCAGTCTCTCGACTTCGCGAGAAAGGTCTTTAACGCTCAATTTCTCGTTATGAACTGCCTTTTTGGTTATTTCGAGCGAATTTTTGATTGCGCTGACTACGGTTTTCGGCACTATGCCGTGCGCCTTGTTGTACTCGTCCTGAATCTTGCGACGGCGCATAGTTTCGTCGTACGCTTTTTGCATACTCTGCGTCATCGTGTCGGCGTACATAACCACTCTGCCTTTGTCGTTTCTTGCCGCTCTGCCTATCGTCTGAATGAGCGCGCTCTCGCTTCTCAAAAAGCCTTCTTTGTCCGCGTCGAGGATAGCCACCAACCTTACCTCGGGAAGGTCGAGACCTTCTCTCAAAAGATTGATGCCGACAAGCACGTCAAACTCGCCCTCTCTCAAGCCTTTTACTATGTCGATACGCTCGAGCGTGTCTATATCGGAGTGCATATATCGCACCTTGATGCCGACTTCTTTGAGATAGTCGGTCAGATTCTCCGCCATCTTCTTTGTCAGCGTCGTTACAAGCACTCTGCCTCCGTCCTTGACGACGGCGTTGATTTCTCCGATAAGGTCGTCTATTTGCCCTTGTACGGGCTTTATTTCAATCTCGGGGTCGAGAAGTCCCGTAGGTCTGATTATCTGTTCGGCAACCAAATCCGCCCTGTCAAGCTCGTATTGCGCGGGCGTTGCCGACATACACACGAGTTGGCGTATTCTTGCGTCAAATTCCTCGAAGCGAAGCGGTCTGTTGTCATAAGCACTCGGAAGCCTGAATCCGTATTCGACGAGGTTGTCTTTTCTCGCTCTGTCGCCGTTGTACATTGCCCGAATCTGCGGAATCGTCATGTGGCTTTCGTCTATAAACGTAAGAAAGTCTTTGCCGAAAAAGTCGAGAAGCGTGTAAGGTGCTTGCCCCGGTTGCCTGCCGTCGAAATAACGCGAATAGTTTTCGATGCCGCTGCAATAGCCCACTTCCCTTATCATCTCGACGTCGTAATTGACTCTTTCGTCGATGCGTTGCGCTTCGATGAGTTTTCCGCATTCTTCAAAATACTTAACCCTGTCCGCTTTATCACGCAAAATACGCTTTAATATAGCCTCTTTGTCTCCGCTGATAACGTACTGCGTCGCAGGAAAAATGAGCGTATGTTTAAGCTCGTTCACGACTTTGGAAGTCAAACCGTCGATTTCGCAAATACGCTCGATAGTATCTCCGAACATCTCCACTCGCACCGCGATTTCCGAACTCGTGGACGGAAAAATGTCTATCGTATCTCCCCTCATACGGAAAGTTGAACGGGAAAAATCCACGTCGGCGCGCTTGTATTGAATGTCTACGAGTTTTCTCGCAAGCTCGTCTCTGTCTATTTCGTCTCCCTCGCGCAACGAAACGGCGTTTTCAAAATAGTCCGTCGGCGCACCCAAGCCGTATATGCAAGACACGCTCGCAACGACTATGGTGTCCTCCCTCTCGCACAAAGATGCGGTGGCGGAGTTGCGAAGTTTGTCGATTTCCTCGTTGACTTGCAAATCTTTTTCTATATAAGTGTCCGTGCGCGGAATGTACGCTTCGGGTTGATAATAGTCGTAGTAGGAAACGAAAAACTCAACTCTGTTCTTTGGGAAAAACTCCCTCAATTCGTTGCAAAGTTGCGCCGCAAGCGTCTTGTTGTGGGCAATAACGAGCGTGGGCTTCTGCATCTGCTCGATAATATTTGCCATAGTAAAAGTTTTGCCGGAACCCGTAACGCCCAACAAAACTTCGGTATTGAATCCGTCTCTCAACCCCTCGACGATTTTCTCTATTGCCTGAGGTTGGTCTCCGGTCGGTTTATAATTGCTTACCAACTCGAATTTCATAGTTTATCCAAACAAATACTTGACGAGCGCCCTTATTCCCACACCTATGAGTGCGGTTACCACACTCAAGCCGAGAGTGAGCAAAATCTTGAAAGCCAGATTGCTCTTGAACGCTCTTTCCACTCTCGCAAACTGCAATCCCTTTTTCTGCATATTGATGCAATACACCAGTTCGCCCTTTTTATCCGACCTCGTAACGTCAAAATAATCGTCTATTTCGAGATTGCGCAAAGTCGTGTCGAGTTCGCTCTCCTCGATGTCCAAATCGAGAGGAATTTTTTCAAAAATGTCAATGGGAGTAAGGAGGCAGGAACCGTTTTGTTTTTCTGCCTCTTGATAGATGACTCTCATCACCGCTTTTTCTTTTTTCGTGAGGACGTGTTGTCTCTCAACCTGCATATTTACGCCCATAATCGTATCTCTTTTGCACTAATACGTCGCAACCGCTACGCAAATCGTCGCGTCACAAAGCAAACTTGACGATAAGTATCGCGATAATCGCAATAATCGCGCTTCCGACAAAACTTCCTAAGAACGCCGCGGCAAAAAGTGCGCCGCTCGACGCGTTTTTTACGCCGTCTTTTTTCTTTTTCTGGCTATACAACGCGCGCTCTTTGGGCTTTTCCTCGGGAGTGTCGCTGACGAGTTGACCTTGCTGTTTGGCTCTCTCGTCGATTCTCTTTATGACGAGCAGACAGTATTCGTCAGGCGTGAAATACTTGACGGAAACGTACTCTCTGTCTTTCAACTCTCTGATTATTGCCGACAGTTGAATTTTGGACAAAGGCAACTCTTTTGGAAGTCTTGCTACAATCTCGTCGGCTTCCACCACTTTGTAAACGTCGTCAACCTCCGCAATGCTACGAATGATGTCATATACGGTTTGGCATTCCAAATTCAACATAATTATCTCCTTATTCCTTCATAAAATATTAACATAATGTCGACGATAAATCAATAACTATTAAAAAAAACTGCCGCAATCCTCTTTGCGTTTGTCGTATTTCGTCTTTTGCCGTGTGAAATTAGCATCGGCGCAACGATTGCAAACCACCGTGTCCGTTGATTGCGGATAATCGTTTACAAAACGATAAATCGTGCTATAATCGTCTTAACGAATACTGTAGAAACGCAAAAGGTAACTATATGAAAATCAATATAACGTCGGGAGATATGTTAAACGAAATTCTGCAATGCAAATACCCTGCCGAAACTTTCGTTCCGTTCAGAGAAGCTATGATAAAAGGCTCTTACGATTCAAAACTTTTTTCCGACGAATTTATCGAAGAAAGAAGCAAAATTCACGGCGTATCCGCACAAGAGTATCTTGAAAAACTGGGCGTATTCGTCGATATTTTGAAAAGTGCAAAAAAGTATGAAGAAATCGTTTTGTGGTTCGGAGAAGAACCGTTTTGCGCAGAAAACGTTAAAGTCGTGATACAATCGTTGCGAGAAAGCGGCTTTGACGGAAAACTCGTCTACAACGTCGTTGACGAAAACGACGGAAACGTTCTGCGAACAACCACCGTTTCGCTTGCATAATTCCACACTCTCGGCATAACTAAACGGCACTAAAAAACGAGCCTATATTCAGGCTCGTTTTCGTTTTTATGCGTTTGAATATCGATTTTGATTAAATTTTCAACGCATCAAACTAATTCAACTTTTTGCAACTTGGATTGTGAGATACTTTTTGGTGTTGAATCCCCTGACGTCCTTATCTTTTGCGAGGAATTCTTCAACGGTTGCATCTTGCGGAATGAGCAATTCGAGCGTGTATTCGTTTGTGAGAGGAGCAACTGTCGTATCGGTTGCGTGCGTGTAGGTTGCGGTAAGTTTGACCGTGCGACCTGCCGTTGCGTAATCGTATGTGAACTTTGCTACGCCGTTTTCAATCTTGCAAACGTCGGTGTTGTCAACCGTCCAAGCAATCTTAACGTCCGTGAAAACGTCGCTTGCGGACGGAAGCGTTACGGTGTAACCGCTGTAAGTTACGTCTTTAAGTGCGTTTGCGTTTTCTTTGACAAACTTCACTTGCTCTGCGGGTTCCAAATCGGCAACTTCGCCGTAAACAACTGCGTCGGTCTTGACCGGTTGCATATAGAATGCTCCGCTATAGACCACTGCTTGACCCGTAACGTCAACAAGGTGTCCCTTATTCTTCGTGAAATCTTCAATAAATTTGCTGATTTCAGTATTGTTAAGGAAGCCTGCGGATGCGGACGGACGGATATAAGCCTTTATGCCGCCAACCGTGAAGTAGCAGTACTTGTTTTCGGTGTCTACTTCAGCTGCGATTGCGCCTTTAACGGTAACCATACATCCTTGTAAATTTGTGAGAACTTTATCTTTTACTGAAGTCGCATTTGCAAAAATTTCTTCAATATTGATAGGTACAACCTCTGCAATGGACATGTTGATAATCTCTTTGATAAGCACTTTCTCAAGCTCATAAGTACCGTTGTAGTTCTTCTTCGTACCAGCGAGGCGGACCTTCATACCGACAGCGATGTTCTTATCCTTCGGATCTTCGTTCATAGAATATGCATAGTACGCACCGTCGTTGTCTTGGATGTACATACTGTTGAAGGACTTACCGTCTTTCTTACTGTTGAACATCGTTACGATACCTTCGACGACAAGGAGTTTTCCGTCTTCAGCCTCTGCATATTCCGCCCACGTTGCAACGTGGAATTTCGGAACTTTACGTTTGAAATCAACAGTTGCGGTATTGCCGTTTGCGTCCATTACGGTTGCCGTCAAGGTGTATTCTATATCGTTTTCAGCCATATCGATAACGTCAATCGTGACATTGCTCTCGCCGGCTACGACTTTAACGTCGTCAACAGATGCACCTTCGGTATTAATCGTAATTGCCCACGATACAGGATACATCACACCTCCGATGTTGACTTTTGAGATAACCGTATAGTCTGCTGCCGTTTCTTCGTTGTTGTTGATATAGAGTTGTTTAACATAGTTTTTTGCTGTGTTAAGACCTTCAAGCAGGTCTGTTTGGTCATTATCGATGTCAAACGCTTTGTGCATAACGGTATCGAAAACGTATGAGAATTTATACGATTGAGACATATCCGCCGCCATGTTTTTCGTCTCGTCCTCGAACTTATACTCCATCGTTGCCTTCGATGCGTATTCAACGACCTTGCCGTCTTTGACCGTCACGGACAATTTGTCGGTTACATCCATAACGCATCCTTCTTCTTCAAGCTCTCTGTTTGCGGCAAAAAGCAATTCAAACGTAACCGAGCCGTCCTCGTTTTGAACGAACGTAATGGAAGCAGGTTCGATTCCGTATCCGTTCTCGGGGTCGAGCGCAGCCGCTTTGACAGCCGCAATAAACGTTTCGTAAGTGTCGCCTTTCGTTATAAAGTTTTCCTCGTCCGCAATTATGCTTTTGGGGCAAATGCGGAAGTTGGCGTTTCTGCAATCGGGTTCTGCTTCGTTATCCCATTTTTCGAGGACTGCGCCGTTTTCGGCCTGCTTATAAAACATCTTTGTTTTTTGAGTGCCGTTTTCGTCTACGAGGCGCAATACTTCAACAAGTTCTTCAACGAGTTGATATTGTGCGTTTTCGTCCATAGCATAAGTGTTTTGAACGTAGAAATACTTGTTGTTTCCGCCCCAAGACTCGGTATTTTCGCCTTTTGACTTATTTTGCGAGTCGTTATTGACGCTTGTATAACGCGTTGTAAAAACGCCGTCGTAATTCATAGAAAAGTCTCTGCCGACAACCCATTTCGCAAACAATTCCTCTTGTGTGAATGGGGTCGGTTCTTCTCTTGGTCTATCGCACGCTGTAAAAATAACAGCCAGAGAAAGCAAAAAAATTATTGTAATTATTACAATCCAAATTCTCTTTCTTTTCATAAAAACTCCCTTCCTATCCGACAGTATATTTATATTTTTGCCGATTTGACACATATCTCACGGCAAATCCTATCGGTCAATTCCACAATAACATATAATATAGAAAATTGCAAACGGAGATTTTTTCGGCTATTATTCTTATAGAAAGCGTTAAATATTCTTCTACTAAAAGAAAAAGCGACTTTGTCGCTTTTTCTTTACACATATCACTTAATTGAAACCCAAATTGCAGGTCTTACTCCCATATCCATATATCCAGCAGCACAATCATAACCGTCAGTCCCTATTTCACCATCCGAGTTTACATAAGCAAATCTCAGTTGAAGCGCAACTTGCGTTCCTTTTTCAGGTTTTGAACGCGTCCACCAATTATTTCCACTACCATTTGCACTTGCATATTTTGTTGCATGTGCTTTTCTATTATCCGTGCTATTAAAATATCTCCTAACTTGGCTCGCACTCAACAAAAATATTTTATCAACGGAATATCCGCAATCGGCATCGTTAATAGTTGTATCACTTATGTATGCAATTTCGTCGTCAGAAAAAGCAGTTTTCATAAACGTACTGTTGAGCCAATTCCTTATATAACTGTTACTCCATATTTGCAATGTTGAATTACTTGTCGTGTTAGGATAAATGTATTTGGCATCTAGAATGTATCGACTTACCAATAGTACGTCGTTTCCACTTTTATCGACCACCAACCATTCTATCATATCTTTTTTATTGTCATTTTTACTTTTCTGCTGATATTTGCCAAAATGAACAACATCACCTAATGTTGATTTTGAAATTTCAGCAATTTCTTCATCAAGCGTTAATTCTTTTGATTTGTCATCATTACAAGCACTCAACATTAGAATAAAAGTTGTTACAACAAATAAAACTAACAATGTGATAATGAATTTACAATTTTTTGATCTACCCATATATTCCTCCTTAAAAATGGTTTTCAATAGTATATCCTACATTATGTAGGAATGTCAACATTTTGTAGGACGAATTGATATATTTCTTGTATGAAAAACAATATTATTGGTTTAGCAATTAAGGAATTAAGGATGCAAAAAGGAATGTCGCAAAAAGAACTTGGCGAGGCTTTGGGATTTTGCAATCAAACTGTCAGTTTTTGGGAATCCGGACAGCGTGAACCCGATTTAGACACCCTTGTCGAAATATCACTGTTTTTTGACGTATCTACTGATTATTTACTTGGAAGAAAAGAAATTTAATATATTATATCAATTTTTATAATTATTATAAAAAAGCAACGGAAGCGCAGTGCGCTTCCGTTACTTTTTGAGAGAGAATATAGATTGTCGTATTGCTACAACATATCTTCTGATTTTTGCGTTTGATTTTGTCGGTTATTAATTATTCAATCATTCGCAAAGAGGGGGTTTAGTTTTGATTATCTTTATTGTTGGCTTCTTCGGCTTCCTTTTGTTGTCTCAATTCTTCTTTGCGTTTTGCAACGAGTTCGCTCCAGTCGACCTTTTGGTCTTGATTGCAACAATGTCCGTTGCATTGTCCTGCGTGAGAACAACCTGCGCAATCGCTTCCGAGTGAGGGTTTGCCTTTGGCTTTCCTCACTATGGACGCTATCGCGACGCCTACCACAATCGCAACCGCCACAACGATTGTAGCGATTCCGATTGGGTGCATTGCCGACAATATCGATTGAAATACTGCGTTTGTCATAAATCACTCTTTTTTACGCAAAGTCTTTATTGCGCATTTTGCGCGACTTATGCGTTCTTTTTGATTTTGAGTTTGCTTCCGAGGGTTTGGAAGAACTTCTTTACGTCAATCTTGCCTTTGTTGTCAAGCACGATAAGCGTGATAACTGCTGCCCAGATTGCCGCGAAGATGAACACCGTCCACCACCACGTACCGATGAGGTAAATCATAGTAGATACGATGTAGCTCGTTCCTATCCAGAAAAGCAACGTCATATTGAATGACTTCTTGGTGGGAAGTTCTGCCTTTGCGGTTGCGACTGCCGCGAAGCACGGAATCGTGAGCATATTGAATGCGATGAATGCAATCAAACCTGCTACGTTGATACCGGTTGCCGCAATCATAGTTGCCGCTGCGCCTACGCCGCCGTCTGCTTCTACGTCAATCATACCGCCGACGATGCAAGCAGCAAGCGTACCGAACGTTGCGATAACGTTTTCTTTTGCAACGAGACCCGTGATAGCCGCGACTGCGAATACCCAGCCGAATGCTTTAAGTTGCGAACCGAATCCGAGCGGTGTGAACAGAGGTTGAATGAGTCCGCCGATACCTGCAAGGATTGATTGGTCCATTTGTTCGTCTGCAAGGAATTGCCAAGTCCAGCTGAAGTGGCTTACGAACCAAATGAGGATTGTGGACGCAAGGATGATTGTGAATGCTTTCTTCACAAAGTGTTTCGTCTTATCCCAGAGGTGAGCCGCAAGGTTCTTGGGTTGCGGGACGTGGTATGCAGGAAGTTCCATAATGAACGGAGGAACTTCGCCTCTCATCGTAGTTGCACGCATCAAAATGACTGCTGCGATTGCGACCACAACGCCCAACACATACATCAAATATGTGATTACGTCAGGATGAGAGAATCCGAATTGAGTTGCGATACCGCCTGCGATTGCAGTAAGGATAGGCAATTTTGCGCCGCAGCTGAAGAACGGAATGACTCTGATTGTTGCGATTCTTTCGTTCTCGTCTGCGAGTGTACGGGTGTTGATGAATGCAGGAACTGCACAACCAAAGCCCATAATCATAGGCATAAACGCTCTGCCCGACAAACCGAATCTTCTGAAGATTCTGTCAAGGATGAACGCTACACGCGCCATATAGCCGCTGTCTTCCAAGATTGAGAAGAACAAGAACAGCAAGAGGATTTGCGGCAAGAAGCCGAGGACTGCGAACAAACCGCCAAGCACGCCGTCTACGATGAGACCGATGCACCATTCGGGTGCGCCTGCCGCCACGAGACCTTGATTGACGCATACGCTCAAGAATTCGGTAAACGTATTGAGGATGTTTGCAAGGATGACGCCGGGGCCGTATACGCTTTCTTCATATCCGAAGAACGTTGCCGCACTTACACCGGACGAATACTCGTCGATGAGGCTATCGAATTCATATCCCCATTCGCCTTCGTCGTCCTTTTCGACGTTAACCAACCACTTGCCTTTTTCATCTGCATAGTATTTGGCACCTTCGACGTACTTTTCATCCATCGTATCGAGATAAATGAGATTATGGGAAGCGTCGTAAACGTAGGGTTTTGCTTCTACGGATTCGAGATTGCCGTCTTCATCGAAAGACAACTCTGCTTCGAAACCGTCTTCGGTGTAATACGTCCTTCCCGCATCGTAAGGTGTTTCGGCAAAGTTTGCCTTTGTGCCGTCCGTGTCGAGGTATGCTACAGCAGGCTCATCGAATACGCCGCCTGCGCCGAGGAACAAGAAGTCCTCTGCAAACGTGAGGTGGAATACGAGGAACAAAATCACAAGGAAGATAGGAATACCCCAAATCTTGTGCGTCAACACCTTATCCACTTTATCGGATTTGCTGAGTTTTTCTTTTTCGGTTTTTTCTTTCTTTGTAAGAACCGTCGAATAGTTTTTGGATATGTATTTATATCTGCTATCCGCTACGATTGCTTCGAAGTCCGTTCCGAAAACGTCGTCTTTGAACGTTTTCTTGAATTCTTCGACCATTTGTGCCGCTTGCGGATGTTGTCCGACTTCGATTTCGTCGAGTTCTACAAGTTTTACTGCGTGGAACAAAGAATTTTCAACGCCTGCGCCTTCGAGTGCGATTCTGCAATCGTTGATGAGATGCGTAAGTGCCGTGCCTTCGAGAACGGTTTTGCCCTTTCTCGGTTGTTGAGACACTTCGTACGCTCTTTGCATCAATTCGTCAAGACCTTTTTCACGCAAAGCGGAAATCTCAACGACGGGCAGACCGATTTTTTCTTCAAGGCTCTTTGCGTCGATTTTGTCGCCGTTCTTTTCAACTGCGTCCATCATATTGAGCGCGATAATCATAGGAACGTCGATTTCCATAATCTGCGTCGTAAGATACAGGTTACGTTCGAGGTTCGTTGCGTCGACGATGTTGATAACGCAGTCAGGTTTTTCTTCGAGGATATAGTTTCTCGAAATAACTTCTTCCGGAGTGTACGGAGAAAGCGAATAAATACCCGGCAAGTCTACTATAGCGATAGGCTCGGCGCACTTTTTGTAAGTACCCTCTTTCTTATCGACCGTAACGCCGGGCCAGTTGCCGACGTGTGCGGTAGAACCTGTCAAACTGTTGAACAACGTCGTTTTACCGCAGTTAGGATTGCCTGCTAATGCAAATCTTTTCATTTTTCAACAACCTCCATCGTTACCACAGACGCTTCGTTTTTACGGAGCGTGAGTTCATAGCCTCTGATTGTAACCTCTATCGGGTCTCCGAGCGGTGCTTTCTTTCTGAGATAGACTTCCGCACCCGGCGTTACGCCCATATCGAACAGGCGGCGTCTGATTCTTCCGTCTCCGCCGACCGTCTTAATGACGCCCTGCTCTCCGATAATGAAATCACTCAAAAGTTTTTCCATTTTGTCCTCCTAAATTTATGCTACCAAAATTTTTGTTGACATTTCTTTATCCAAAGCGAGACGTCCGTCTTTTATAAGGCAAATGACGCTTCCTCCGCTTTGGGATATAACGCTAATCTCGGAATCGATTGTAATTCCGAGGCTTTCAAGATGTTTCTTGGTCTTTTCATCAGTCAAAATCTTGACTATTTTTAATTGCCTGCCTGCAGGCGCAAATACCAACGGCATATCTTCTCTCTCCTTATTCGATATAATCGTTAAGCCTGTAAAATATGAAACTTTATTCATATTTCGACTAAATAATACATCTCAAAAACGCACTTGTCAACGGATTGAATAAAAAATATGAAAAAAATTTCACTTTTCTTTTTAGTTGATTTATTTTGCTTTTGGTGTATAATAAAAATATCCTTATAAACGCGCGTATGTACGCGCAGGTAAAGCGTTATGGCACAAGAAGTCAGAGAACCAAAACAAGAACGTTCAATCGAAAAGAAAAACAAAATAGTCAAAGCAGGATACGAGCTTTTTTCCACCGTGGGTTATTACAACACCAACACGGCGCAAATCGCAAAACAAGCGGGCGTGTCCACGGGCATCGTATACGGATATTTCAAAGATAAAAGAGACATCCTTCTCGACGTATTGGAAATATACGTCAATACCGCTTTTGCGCCTATTTTGGAAATGATAGACGGATTGCACGCACCGTTGGACTTCTCTCAAATCGCGGCGCACGTTCTCGACGGCGCAATCGAAATTCACAAAAAACAAGCCAACATTCACGAAGCGTTGCACTCGATGTCGCACACGGACGAAGCCGTAAACAAAAAGTTTATCGACTTGGAGGACGAGCTTACGCTTGCCATTGCGGATAAATTCAAATCTTTGGGCGTAAACACTCCCGACCTCAACGAGCGCATTCACTTTTCTATGGATATAGTTCAATCATTCTCTCACGAATATGTGTACGACCACCATACATACATAAACTACGAAGCAATGCGCACGATTGTGGAAAATACAATCGTTTCACTATTCCAAGGCAAATAATGACGACGTTTTGTCAAAGAACACTCGATTTTTTATATTTCAACAACAAGCATAATTCAAAGGCTTGGTATGCGGAGCATAAAGAGGATTTCAAACAGTATCTTTACGCTCCGTTTTGCAATCTCGTTACGCAAATGACGCCCGATATGCTTCGAATCGACTCCGACTTCATCGTAGAACCCAAAAGCGTCATCTCGAGACTTTACAAGGACTTGCGCTTTGCCAAGGACAAAACGAGCCTTTACAGAGATTGTATGTGGCTCACTTTTATGCGCGACAAAAATCAGATGTACGGTCTGCCCGGGTATTTCTTCGAATTGTCCCCTTACGGTTTCCGCTACGGTTGCGGATACTACTGCGCCGACTCAAAAAGTATGGCAAGTATGCGAAATCTCGTTTTGGCAAATTCAAAATCATTCCAAAAAGCAAAAGAATGCTTTGAAAATCAAGACGTTTTCGAATTCGTTGGCGAAACGTACAAAAAACCGCACTATCCCGACTATCCGCAAGACATAAGCCTGTGGCTCGAAAAGAAAGATATGTGCTTCATAGCAAAATCGCACGATATAGACCTTCTCTTTTCCGCCGACCTTGCAAAAACCCTCTGCGAGCAATTCGAGACGATAAAGCCTCTCTACGACTTTATGATGCTTGCCGAGTCAATGACGGAAAGATAACTATACAATATTACAATAAAAACGCACGGTTTAACGTGCGTTTTTGTGTTTATAAAGCTGTTATTAGGTTATTTCGCTTTCTTTTTCAAATCGTTTGATACCGTGCGGATAACGTCGCAAACAAACGCCCTGTCATCGATTTCTTCCACAAAATACATAGGCTTTGCTCCGTCGTACGGCAACTGCTCTCGCATACCGAATTTTGCCCCGTTGGGCGTAATTTTCACAAGCAACCTATCGTCAAAAACGCCGCCGAAATATATCCCGTCAAAGTAGAGCAAATACTCGCTCATCATAGGTTTGTATGTCAGGTTCAACTCGCTTGCTTGCTCCAAAACGAAATCTCTGTATTCTTTACTGCTTGCCATTTTGTGCCTCTGTTCTTGATGCTGTAATTTTCAATACGAGTATTGTAGAATAAAAAAAACCGAATGACAATACAAAAACGAAAAAGATTTTGAAAATTCGACCGTGAGATTTTAATAAGAATAATAAAAACATCGCCCAAATAGACATATGACGCGAAAGCGCGCATCCGAAACAAAACCCAACGTACAAAACTTACGTGATTTTGGAGCGGATGCGCGCTGACAAAGTCAGATGCTATTTGGCAATGTTTTTGTCGAAGTTTTCGAGGGCTTTAACGGATATAGCATAGCAATCCGCCAAACATTCGGGATTGAGGTTATCGGCGGTGTCACGCATAGTGTGATAATAGTCTTGCAAGTTGTGGTCGAGTGCGGTAATTCCCGTGGACTTGAAACCTGCTTTGTTGAAAGCGGCGTTGTCGGTTGCTCCGCCAAACGGAGGAACCCACGTCTTGGTGCATTTGATGCCGAGTTCCTGTGCGGCTTGCATAAACGAATCGCTGACTTCTTTATCGGAAGCCACGGTGCCGTTGAGGTCTCGATAGTTTACGCCGAGGAAACGGCTTTCGTGAATCGTGTCGTAGGAATATATCCAAGTGGGAACATCGTCAAATTCGCCCTTGTGCGCTTCGCACCACGCCATTGCGCCGCGAAGTCCTGCTTCTTCACTACCCGAAATGATAACGCCGACTTCGGTATGTTCGAGTTCGATACCTTGGTCTTTCATTGCTTTGAGGATAGCGATGCCCATATAGCAACCCGTGAGATTGTCGTTTGCGCCGTCCGTGATGGTCTTTTCATCCCACATAAAGTACATACCGACAAGGCAAGGCACCATAACGAGAATCGCAATACCCATCCAGAAAAGCACGTCGCCGTAAAGCGCGGTATAATCCGCAAGCGCAAATGCCGTAACGGGTTTGCAACTTGTCTTTACTGCCGCGGCGATATTGAGTCCGAGAACGACGAGACCGCTGACAACGCTCGAAACGAGATGCGCAACGTGTGCCGTACCGCCGAATTTGTTGTTTACGGGCCAGTTCCATACCGCGTCGGGATGTCCGTTGAAAAACACTCTGCCCTTGACTTCGCCCGTGCATTTCTTGATTGCCGTCACGCTGTGTCCCGTTTTTTCGGGGAAACATTTGTCGACAAGTTTCTTGTAAAGACCAAATTGAACGAACAAAATCACAAAGCCGAGAGCCGTAATTATCGCGCCGAATATCGGAAGAAAGAAAAACGCCACCATACCGATAAGCACGAAAGAAATCGTAAAGTATATCCAACCGAAAAACGCGTTGGGGTTTTCCTTGAACGACTCGACGTCGCTACGCTCGCAACCGCAATCGTTCTTGAGGAAGTCCGCCATATACTCGCAAGCCATTTTTTCGCCTTCGCTACCGGAGTCGCGTTTGGGCATATCGTTGCAGATATGCGCGATTTCATCGCACATAAACTGCGCGCTTTGCGCCTTGTTGTCAATAAGACTCTGTAATTTTCCCATAATTTCTCCTATATCAAAAGATATATTTATTATACAATACAAAAGTCCGATATTTCAATATGCGCTTTCGACAAAACCCGACGTGAAAACCGACATAATTCGACATCTGTATTGATAAATTTTGTAAAAAATATAAAAGCGACCGAGTGGTCGCTTTTATTGCTAAAAGTTTTCAAATGAGTAAGTCGTAACTCCATTTAATGCAACATCACCCCTTCCCTTCAGGCTTTCCCCTATTGCTCAAATAAATGTTATTTCTCTTTTTAAGCAAACAGCGTTCGCAAGAGGGGAACTCGGCACTCACATAAATAAGTATTGTCCTCTTGTTATGTCACTCGTTCGCAAACGAAAAGAACAACACTCGTTTGCTCACTTGTACTAATCGTCAAGTTCGGCACTCAAAGGCTCGCCGCCGTTGCGGCTCGAATTTCCGTCTTCGGAATCGCTTGCAATAACTTCTTTGAGTTCAGGATAATCGTCTTCGATAATCGGCACGTCGTCGACTTCCGCGTCTTTGTCATCATACTGACTTTGAGGAACGTACTCGACGGACGACATCTTCATCATATACTTCTCGCGTTTGTAGATAACCGCCATAATAACGCCGTCCACGATTATATTGAGTATCCAACTTATAGGCCAACTGAGGTACAGCGTGGTCGGAGACGGATATGCCTTGCAAGCGGTGTAAATCCATACGATACGGAACACGCAGATACAGAAGAAGTTGGCAATCATAGGCGTGAACGAGTATCCCATACCTCTCATACAGCCGACGAGGACTTCCACTATTCCGCAAACGAAATAGATAGGCAAAATGATTTTCATTCTTTCGCAAGCATACTCGATTACGACGGGGTCGGGAGTATAGAGTCTTGCGATATACTGTCCTGCGAGCAACAGAATCAAAGTCCACGCGACGCTTATGATGACAATCATAACGGAGGCTTCCAAAGCGGTTTTTTTGATACGCTCGGGCTTTTTTGCGCCGTAGTTCTGCCCTGCAAACGTAACCGTTGCGTTGGACACCGCATTCATAGACGTATACACAAACCCCTCGAGGTTACTGCCCGTGGAACTGCCTGCAACGAGCGCATAGCCGAAAGAATTGAGGTTGGTCTGGATAAGCACGTTTGCGATTGAGAAAAACGAGTTGAGTATTCCGCTCGGCAAGCCCACTTTGATTATATCCGTAAACTCGCGCTTGTGGAAGCGGAGTTTCTTGAGTACGAGTCTGCAATATCCTTGCTCGCGCATAAGCGTTATCACAAGCAATATACAGGATATATATTGACTGACTATCGTAGCAATCGCAACGCCTTTGACGTCGAGTTTTGCCACGATTACGAATATCAGATTGAGCGCAACGTTGATTACGCCCGCGATTGTGAGATATATAAGCGGACGTTTGGTGTCCCCTTTCGCACGAAGTATGGACGCACCGAAGTTATAAAGCACGTTCGCAGGCGTGCCGATAAAGTAGATAAACAGATAATCCGTGGCTTTGTCCAAAATCGCGGGGTCGGTTTTCATCCACACGAGGAAATATTTTGCGCAAAACACGCCTATAAGTCCGACGACCGTGCCGCTTATAAGAGAAAGCAAAACGGAAGTATGCACGGTGTTTTGCGCCTTGTTCTCGTCCTTTGCGCCGATTGCTTGGCTCATAACCACGTTGGTGCCGATAGACAAGCCTATAACTACGTTGATGATTAGATTGATAAGCGCGACGTTGGACGAAACAGCCGCCAAAGACTGCGTGCTTGTCTCCGAAAACTGTCCTATAACAATCAAGTCCGCCGCGTTGAACAAAAGTTGCAAAATGCCTGAAAGTGCCAACGGCAAAGCCACCGCAATCAGCTTTTTGAGCAGCGGCCCGTTGGTCATATCCATATCTTTAAGCACGGAAGCATCGTTGTGATTATGCAATGGCTTCATACATTCCTCATCGGTAAAAAGCGATTCTCATAATTTCCCTTTTTAAATACCCTTACCCGATTTAGAGAATATATTTTATCACTTCCACACGCAAAGTCAAACAATTCTAATACATATCCATTATTAAAATAATGGAAAAAGCCCCGACCTTATAATAAGTCGGGACTTTAACAATGCTATTTCTCAACGACTCTTTTTTATTTTGTGACTTTTGTAAAAAGCCTCAAAATAGATGAAGAACAAGAAAACACCCGTCCGAAACAAAACCCAACGTACTTATGGTACGCGATTTTGGAGCGGACGGGCGTTGACGCAGTTATTCGCTATTATAAAAATGCGTCATTGAGATAAAGAGCGCGACAAAGCCCCTCGGACAGCAACCCTAATTTACTATGCGTAAATGAGTTGATGGACAAGGGGCTTTAACAAAGCTATTTGCTCAATGACACATTTTTATTTTGAGGCTTTTTGTGCCTCGAAACGGTCAAGTTTGTTCTTCTCAAGTTTCAAATACACCCACTTGATTGGCGGGCAAATCGCAAAGAGGAATTGCGCAAACGTAAAGAGTTTGGACGGATTGACAAATTTGCGCTTATGCTCCAAACCGCGCACCATACATTTTGCGACGTGAACGGGCTTTTGCACGGGGAACGGACGCTCGCGAATGACTTTGCCCTCTTGACCTTCGACGGCTTTTTTGAAGAAGCCCGTATCGGTGGCTATCGGATAGAGGCAAGTGAGCGAGATATTCTTCGGCAATTCGTAACGCAAACCTTGTTGGAAGCCCTGCACCGCAAATTTGCTTGCGCTGTAAAGCGTATAACCGGGCATGGCGAGCTTGCCGATTGCGGAAACCGTGATTGCCATTTGACCGGGTCTGCCGTTCAAATACTCTGCGAATTTCTGATATGTATAAATGGGAGAATACACGTTGACTTTGAATATATCTTCGATGCGTTCCCAGTTGACGTAGTCCATCGTCTCGTAATACGGGAAGCCTGCGTTTGCAAAGAAAATATCGATTCTGCCGAGTTTTTCGATTGCGGTATCGAAGATTTTGTCCACGTTTTCTTTGGTGGAAACGTCACGAACCATAGGAACGACTTTGTCGCTCTTGAGTTCTTCGATTCTATCCGTGCGCAAGTCGACTGCCAAAATTTGGTTGTCGCCCTTGACGAGCAATTTCAACGTCTCGAGACCGATACCGCTGTTTGCGCCGGTAAGCACTATTTTTTTGCCGTTTATCATAATATTCTCCTTTTGTATCCGTATTCGGATAAAGTTAACTTATTTACGATTTATTTTAGCACGCGCGTCTGATAAAAACAAGACTTTTTTTACGATTGTCCGTTTTCGAGAATATCGTCAAACATTATGCGTGCGCACTCTTGCAAGTTTTTCAAATCCTTGCCGTTATATATGACTCTCGTCGCATATTTTTGCAACGTACGATTCGACGGTTGCGCTTTTATGCGCGCGATAGCGTCTTTTGGCGCAAGTCCTCTTTTTTTCAGCCGTTTAACGCGCAGAACGAGAGGCGTTTTTACAAGCACGACTTCGTCAAAATCTCTCGCGCCGCTTTCGACGTAAAGCGGAAGTTCCGCCGCCAACGGAGATTTGTTGCATTTGCGTATTTCCGCCATTATCTCGGGATGCGCGACCGAATTGAGCAATTTGCGTTTTTCTTCGTCGGAAAAAACGATGCTCGCAAGTGCTTTTTTGTCTATTGCGCCGTCTTTTACAACGGACGGAAAAACGTTGGCAATTTTGCTTATATACGACGGCGTTTGCAAAAGTCGCGCGTTTATCTCGTCCGCGCTTAGGCAGAAAAAGCCTTTCTCTTTTGCGATTTTCATAACTTCGCTCTTACCCGAGCCTATTCCGCCGATTACCGCAACTCTCATTTCAGTTCGCCCCAGTTGTTCGCGCTCGTCGCTTCCGCTATGAGCGGCACGGACAGTTTCATCGCGTTTTCCATTTCATAGGACAATATCTTCTTCACTTCTTCCTGCTCGTCCTCTGCCGTGTCGATTATCAGTTCGTCGTGAATCTGAAGTATCATCTTCGATTTCATATTCTCTAGTCGTTTTTCCACTCGGAGCATCGCAAGTTTGATAATGTCTGCCGCCGAACCTTGAAGCGGCGTATTCATTGCCATACGTTCCGCCGACGAGCGCACCATATAGTTGGACGCTTTAAGGTCGGACAGATTGCGACGTCTGCCGAGCATCGTCAAAGCATATCCCCTTTCTTTTGCGTCCGAAACGCACTTGTCCATAAACTCGCGCACCTTGGGATGCGACACGAAATAGTTGTTGATAAATTCTTTTGCTTTGTATTGCGGAATCGACAGGTTTTCTGCAAGTCCGAAACCGCTTATGCCGTATATAATTCCGAAATTGACCGCTTTCGCGTCACGTCTTTGCGCAGGCGTAACGTCCTCGAGCGGTATACCCAAAATCTGCGACGCGGTTATTGCGTGTATGTCCTCTCCGTGGTTGAATGCGTTGATAAGTTGCTCGTCTCCGCTCAGATGCGCAAGCAATCGAAGTTCTATTTGCGAATAGTCCGCCGAAACGAGAACGTTACCTTCGCTCGGAATAAACGCCCTCTTTATATCCTTTGCCTCGTCGCTCTTTGCGGGAAGATTCTGAAGATTGGGATTTGTTGAGGACAATCTGCCCGTCTGCGTAATGCATTGGTTGTACTCGGTGTGAATACGTCCTCTGTTTACGAGCGGTTGCAACCCCGTAACGTAAGTGGACTGAAGTTTGGCGTAATGCCTGTATTCGAGAATTTCTGAAGCAATCGGATGCACGGCGGCAAGCGCGCTCAAAACGTCCTCTCCGACCGAATATCCCGTCTTGTTTTTCTTGCCGTGCGGAAGTGCGAGTTTGTCGAAAAGTATCTCTCCGAGTTGCTTGTTGGAGGCGATGTTGAACGTCTCTCCCGCAAGCTCGTAAATCTTTTTCGTTAGCCGCTCGATTATCTCGGAATACTTGTTTTCAAGCACTTTGAGTTCGTCCACCGAAACGCGCACGCCTCTTTCTTCCATATTTCTCAAAACGACGCAAAGCGGCTGTTCAACGTCGTAAAACAACTCGTTAAGTCCTTGTTGTGCGAGTTGTGCCTTGAGTTTTTTGCTTTCCGCAAGCAGTTCCGCCGCACCGATTTTATAGCCGTCCGCACCGAGTACCTGTTCTATATTCTTTATCGGCGCACTGCCTCGAGCAAGGTGTGCGGCAATCATAACGTCAAAGAATTTCGAGTTGTCGAAGCCGTATTCTTTGCTCAGTTTTTTGAAGTCGTAACAAACCAAAGTTTTGTCTTTAGCAGTCTCTTTCAACGTCTCGATAGCCTCGTCGAAACCTATACCTTCGCTGAACAAATCCTCAACGCAACTTATCTCGTATTCGGTTTGTTCGGACGTGGCAAAGCACACGTTTTGTCCGATGATAATTGCAACTTCGTCGCCTTTTAGAGCGTCGTTTATTTGCTCTTTTCGAGTCAAAGTCACAACCTCTTTTTTCATATCAACGGCTTCGATTTCTTCCTCTCCGTCCTCAAAAGTCATTCTGTCGGCAAGTTTGATTATTTCGAGTTCCGACAGCATTTGACGAACCTTTTGCGAATATACGGGCTGAAATTTGATGTCGTCGAGCGTGCATTCCACGGGAACGTCTCTGTTTATCGTGACCAACTCCTTGCTGAGGAGCGCAATGTCTTTGCTGTTTGCGATAGTCTGCCCCACCTTGCCCGGAATCTCGTCGGCGTGTGCCAGTATGGAGTCCAACGAACCGTATTTGTCGAGAAGTTGTTTCGCAGTCTTTTCGCCTACGCCCGCAATGCCGGGAACGTTGTCGGAGGTATCCCCTCTAAGTGCTTTATAATCTATATATTGCTCGACCGTAAATCCGTCGTCGAGCAATCTTTGTACGTCGTAAACTTCGATGTCGCTAACGCCTTTTTTTGTCCAAAACACTTTCGTCGTCGGGCCTACGAGTTGAAAACTGTCTCTGTCTCCCGTAACGATAATGCACTCGTCGTCAAAGCGTTTTGAAAGCGTGCCGAGAATATCGTCGCCCTCGTAGCCTTGCATTGCGACGATTTTTATACCCATAGCGGATATAAGCTGTTTGAGCGGCTCGACTTGTTGGCGCAATTCCTCGTCCATAGGCTTTCTCGTCGCTTTGTACTCGTCGTACATTTTGTGACGGAAAGTCGGGCCGTGCAAATCGAACGCTGCCGCAATATGCGTCGGCTTCTGCTCTTTTATCAATCTCAAAAGAATGCTCAAAAAACCAAAAATCGCGCCCGTATACAGCCCTTTCGTCGATTTGAGATTGGGCAATGCGTGATAGGCACGATGCATCAGGCTGTTTGAGTCCAGCAATAAAATTTTGTTTTGCGACATATATCCCCTTTGACGGCTTGCGTCGTCAGTCTTTATCGTTTCCAAACAGGAAATCTCTCAATCCGTTTTCGAGCAAATATTTGGCGTCGGCGTATCCGCTCGTCATAAACGTATGCACTCTGCCCGAAGAAAACGCCATTGCAAATCCCAAATCCTCTTGCGGCGTTATGTAGAAAACGTCAAGCCCTTCTTTTTCGATTTTGCGTTTGGGTTGTTTGCTTTGCGGATTCGTTCGGATTACCAAAATCTTTTCGTACCCGTTGCGCGCGAGCAGATTGATTGGCATATTGTCGTACACTCCGCCGTCTATATACTTTTTGCCGTCGATAACCTTTGGCGGAAAAATCGGAAAAGTCGCGCTTGCGATTATAAAATCCACAAGTTTTCCGTCTTTTATGCCTCCGAGCATCTGCTCGAACGGTTGCATATTGCTTATATCGAACGTAACGAGACCGAAATCCTTTCCGCTTTTTCTAATATCCGTTTCGTTTACGAGATTTTCAAAAAAACTTTGCGATTTTTGGTATGACGCAACGAGCATTTTGATTGTTTTCAGGCGTTTTTCCCTCAAAACTTTCAAAATCGCAGGAGTTACGTTCAGCCCTTTTATCGCCTCGATTTCCTCGTCGGTCAGTTCGTATATGGTGTTGGTTTTTATCTCTTTCCACACGTCGAGCATCTTATCGATGCCGCCGTCGAGATACAGCGCGCCGTTTATCGCTCCGATTGACGTGCCTGCTATACCGTCGAATGACACGCCGATTTCGTCGAGAGCTTTCATCGCTCCGACCTGATACGCGCCCTTTACGCCGCCGCCTTCGAGTACCAATCCGAGTTTTTTATTTTCCACCTTTCGTAAAATTTGCTTCGATTACAGTTCGATTCGAGAGGACAAAGCCCTCGAGAGGGTGCTTTCGTCCGCGTACTCTATAACGCTTCCCTCCGGCAAGCCTCTTGCGATTCTGGTAACTTTTATTCCCATCGGCTTTATAAGCCTTGCGATATACATTGCCGTTGCCTCTCCTTCGACGTCGGGATTTGTGGCAAGTATAACCTCCTCCACTCCGTCGAGACGGGCAAGCAATTCTTTGATGCGTATATCGTTGGGACCGACGTGTTCCATCGGAGAGATAACCCCTCCGAGAACGTGATATACGCCCTTGAAATCTTTGACTTTTTCAAGTGCGACGATGTCTTTAGGCTCCTTGACGACGCAAATCACGTTAGGCTTGCGAGTGGCGCAAATATCGCACACCTCGTTTTCGGTGTAATTTCCGCATACTTTGCAAAAATGCACGTTTTTCTTGACGTCTCTGATTGCGTCGATAAGTTCTTCCGCGTCCTCGTCTGGAGCGTTCAAAATCGCATACGCGTAACGCGCCGCCGTCTTTTCTCCGACGGACGGAAGTTTGGATAACTGTGCTATAAGCCTTGCAAGCGGTTCAATGTATTTCATAATAATTAACAGTTAACGATTAATTAAAACAAACCGCCCATATTGCCCATCGGACCCATAAGCTCTTTAGAGAGTTTGTCCGCTTGCTCGTTTGCGTCGTTGAGAGCCGCAAGTATCATATCTTCGAGCATTTCCACGTCGTCGGGGTCGACCGCTTCGGGTTTGATGCTGACGGAAACGGGGGTCTTGTCTCCCGTAAGCGTGATTTCAACCATTCCGCCTGCCGCGCTACCCGTAACTTCGGTCTCTGCGATTTCTTGTTGTGCCTCTTGCAATTTTCTTTGCATTGCTTGAGCTTGTTTCATAAGTTGTTGCATATTTCCGCCGCCAAATCCGCCGTATGCCATATTGTTTCCTCCAAAAAAAACTTTTTTATTTTATTTCCAGCGAAGCTCCGAACATCTCTTTGACAAAAGGCAACGCCTTGTCCTCGTCGAGGTGTCTTACCGCTTCTATAATTAACTTGTGAGTTTTGTCAACGCTGCCGAACGCTTTGTTGATTGCGTCTCTGTTGTTTTTGTCCTCGAGCAGATTGAGAGTCGCAAGGTCGGCGACTTTCACAAAAAACTCGTTTTCCGTCATATCGAGTTGCGCGTCCTGCGTGGAAAGCGCAATCAACGGGTATCCTGCCTGTCTCAATTCGGATGCTACCTTGAGCCACACCTGTCTCGCATCCATTTGGACAGGTGCGCAATCAAAACCCGATTTCCTCTGCGCCGCAAGCGCTTTCTCGAGCCTTGCCACTCGCATTTGCAATTCTTCCGCTTTCGAGTCGGAATCGCCGCCGAGGCACGCAAGCACCACGGACGATTCAAACAAAATGCGATGTTGCGCGCTGTATCTGAACTCGCCCTCGAGTTTCGACATAATCTTCATCACGCTCATACACTTTTCGGTGGAATACTTATCCGCCATATCTTTGAGCGAAGAATATATACTTTCGGGCAAAGCAAGCAACGTCTTTGCGCTCGAGCAGTTTTTGATATAAAGCACGTTTCTGAACAGCGTCGCAAGGTCTTGAGCAAGAATAGGTATGCTCTTTCCGAGGTCGCAGAAATGCGCCACATCTTTGAGAGCCTCGTCGACGTTGCCGTCTGCAATCGCCACGGCAAGTGCCTGCAATTTTTTGGGGTCCGCCGCGCCGAGAACTTCAAGCACCCCGTCATACGTCACGTTGCCGTTGCAATAGCTCACGCACATATCCGCAATGGACAAAGCGTCTCTGACGCTTCCCGCGCCTGCCGACGCAATGAGGTCAACCGCCTCGTTTTCGTACTTTACGGAAATGTCGTCAAAGATATAACGAATGCGTTTTGCAACGACCGCACTCGGCACGAGACGAAAATCGAAACGCAAACAACGAGAAAGTATCGTTGCGGGGATTTGATGTATCTCCGTCGTGGCAAGTATGAAAATCGCGTGAGACGGCGGTTCTTCGAGCGTCTTGAGCAAAGCGTTGAACGCCGCCTTGGAAAGCATATGAACTTCGTCGACGATATAAACTTTGTATCTGCCCACGGTCGGCGGAAAATTGATTTTGTCCGTCAATTCTCTTATCTGGTCAACGGAGTTGTTGGATGCGGCGTCGATTTCCAAAATATCGAAATTCGACGGAGAAGCAAGTTCGAGACAATTCTCGCACTTTCCGCAAGGAGAGCCGTCAACGGGATGCAGACAGTTTACCGCACGAGCAAAAATCTTCGCGACGGAGGTTTTTCCCGTTCCTCTCGTTCCCGTGAAGATATAAGCGTGTCCTACGCTGTCGTTTGCAATCTGATTCTTGAGTGTCCGCACGATATGGTCCTGACCGATGACGTTGTCAAAAGTATCCGGACGATATTTGCGATATAAAGATGTATATGCCATAGATAATAGTATAAACTAAATTATTTAATAACGCAAGCGGGAAATTTACTTGAAAACAACGATTATTTCGCGCAGTTTTTATGCGCGAAATAATCGTGAAAAATCGGTCAAATAGAGTTCATTAATGCGGCGTAGCAAAGAGTAAGCTGTACTGTCTGATACCTGACCGACGACGTTACGACGGGCAAAGTTCCATTCCAATCTACGTTGTCGAGAAGTGCCAGAGTCGTTACCAACGCAAGTTTTATCTGCGTAATTTCTTCCTTATCGCAATTTGCCGTTTTTTGATAGAAAACGGCTTTTATATCTTCGATTTGCGTATATAAAACCTTGATTTGTACTTTTGCGTCGTCAATCGACATACCTCCTCCGTTAAGTGCGTCGGAGGCTGAAAACAGCGCGTCGAAAGCAATGTCAAAGTATTTGAGCGCATTGTTGACAGCATCTTTCAAGTCGTCTTTACACCACTTGAAATTACCCTTTGAAACCTCGATTTTCTTTATGTACGCACCGCCGGCTTTTATGGCGGACAACGCCTCGTTTGCCCTATCATCGCTTTTATAGACGGCAAGAATAATCTCTACTCCGTCCGACGTCATAACGTATCCCGCGCCGCCGCGTTGTTTTATCAGTTCCGCATTGTTGCGTGCGAGCGAAACGTCGGAATAACCGCCCACCGCCACCGCATACAGCGTTTGCCCCTCTTGTTTGTACGATTTGAAAACGGAAAGAAACCCCTCCCCCGACAGCACGAGACACAGCGTCAGCGTGAGCATAAAACACAGCACAATCGTGCATACGACAATTATGTTTTCTTTGGCGTTTTTCCGCATAACAAATATTATGCTTTGAATTGAAAATTAATTATTCAAATAATTCAAAACAACTTAATGCAAGTTTCCCCCTTCCTCAGGTGTTTCCCCTATTCCGTTCCCCCTCTGCGCAATGCTTGAGGGAACCCACGGAACTGCTCCGCAGGGGGCAACACTCGGCACACGCATAGATAAGTATCGTTCACTTGTTATGTCACTCGTTCGCCGACAAAAAGAACAACACTTGTCGGCTCACTTGTACTACACCCACAAGGCTCCCACACACAAAAGACAAGCGAATTGACGTTTGACACATAAGATGAAAGCGCAGTCTTTTGCGTGAAGGGAAAGAGGAACCCCAAGGCAAAAAGCAAATAATTGACACAAGTGGCAATTATGGCTAAACGCCTTGTGTGTGACGCAAGCTCGGCGCTCGATGCGGTCGGCGCCCTGCGCCTCCAACTCCGAATATACACATTCCGTTAATAAGTTTGTAAAACTGCGATATTTAGATGAAGAACAAGAAAGAGCCGTCCGAGAGGCAACCCTAATTTACTGAACGTAAATGAGTTGACTCTCGAACGGCTCTGCCGCAGTTATTCGCTAAATAGCGCAGTTTTTAGTACATTTCGGGAGCAGGTGCCGCCGCCGGTGCAGCTTCCTTAATATCTGTCACGAGGCTTTCGGTCGTAAGCAAAGTGCTTGCGACGGATGCGGCGTTTTGAAGCGCGCTACGCGTGACTTTGGTCGGGTCGAGAATACCTGCTTTGACCATATCGCAGTAGACTTCTTTTTGTGCGTCGAAGCCGTAGTTTGCTTTCTTGGAAGAAATGATTGTATTTGCGACGATGCCGCCGTCGATACCTGCGTTTGCGGCGATTTGACGGACAGGCGCTTCAAGAGCGCGAAGCACGATTTTTGCACCGGTTGCCTCGTCTCCTTCAAGTTTTGCGCACGCCTTTCTGACTTGCGGAATAATTGAAAGAAGTGCCGTTCCTCCGCCTGCGACGATACCTTCTTCGACTGCCGCGCGAGTTGCGTTGAGAGCGTCCTCGATACGGAGTTTCTTTTCTTTCATTTCGACTTCGGTTGCCGCGCCTACGCCGATAACCGCAACGCCGCCTGCGAGTTTTGCAACTCGTTCTTGAAGTTTTTCTTTGTCGTAATCCGAAGTGGATTCGGCAATTTGCGCACGAATGGACGCAACTCTTGCCGCGATTGCTTCGCTGTCGCCTGCACCGCCGACAATCGTAGTGTTGTCCTTGTCGACGCGAACGGATTTTGCTCTGCCGAGCATATCGAGCGTGACGTCTTTGAGTTCGTATCCGAGGTCGGTCGAAACGTAAGTTCCGCCCGTGAGAATTGCGATGTCCTCGAGATATGCCTTTCTTCTGTCGCCGAAGCCCGGTGCTTTGACTGCAACGACGTTGAACACGCCTTTGAGTTTGTTGACGATAATGGTCGTAAGAGCCTCGCCTTCGATGTCGTCGGAGATGATGAGGAGTTTCAAGCCGTTCTTAAGCACTTGCTCGAGAAGGGGAAGAATCTCTTGAATGCTGCTGATTTTCTTGTCCGTAATGAGGATAACGGGGTTGTCGAGTTCGGCAGACATCTTGTCCGTGTTGGTTACGAGATAAGGAGAAACGTAGCCTCTGTCGAATTGCATACCTTCGACGACGTTGAGTTCGGTGGTCATTGCCTTGCCTTCCTCGATAGTGATAACGCCGTCTTTGCCGACTTTTTCCATAGCGTCGGAGATAAGTTGACCTATATTCTCGTCGCCTGCGGAAATCGAAGCGACTTGTGCGATTGCGGTTTTGTCCTCGACTTCCTTGCTTATCTTTTTAAGCTCGTCGACCGCAACGCCCGTCGCGTACATAATGCCTCTCTTGAGAACCATCGGATTTGCGCCTGCCGCAACGTTCTTCAAGCCCTCTTTGACGATTGCCTGTGCAAGAACGGATGCCGTAGTCGTGCCGTCGCCTGCCACGTCGTTAGTCTTGGTTGCGACTTCGCGAATGATTTGCGCGCCCATATTTTCAAACGGGTCGGAAAGAACTACGTCCTTTGCAATGGTTACGCCGTCGTTGGTTACGAGCGGTGCGCCGTAAGGTCTGTCGAGAACGACGTTTCTGCCCTTGGGACCGAGAGTGATTTTGACCGTATTTGCCAATGCGTCGACGCCTGCTTCCAAAGCCTTTCTTGCGTCGTCGCCGTACTTAAATTGCTTTGCCATAAATAGCCTCCTTACTCAACGATTGCGAGAATATCCGCTTGACGAACGATAACTACTTCCTCTCCGTCAACCTTAAACTCGCTGCCTGCATATTTGCTATAAAGAACCGTGTCGCCGACCTTGACTTGCATAGTCACGTCGACTCCGTCTATCATACCGCCGGGACCTACTGCCAAAACTTTTGCAAGTTGCGGTTTTTCCTTTGCCGCGCCGGGAAGCACGATACCGCTTGCGGTTTTTTCATCTGTTTCGATTGCCTTGATGACAACTTTGTCAAACAATGGTTTGATTGTCATATTACGCCTCCGTTTTAAGTTTCATAATCATTTAGCACTCTATGTGCTTGATTGCTAACAGTTTATAACAACGGTTGCCAAATGTCAATATATTATGCAAGTTTTTTTCAATTTTTTATGGGTAAATTGAAAAGTCTTTGTTGAATATTGTATGTTTTCGTGCTAAACTCATTTATATCAATAAATATTGCGCGCAAGGAGCGGATATGAACAACTGGGACAAAAGATTTATGGATATGGCTGAACTCGTGTCGACTTGGACGAGTTGCGCAAGAGCGGGACGCGCAATAGGCGCGATTATCGTCAAGGACAAACGCATTTTGACAACGGGATATAACGGCGCGCCGGCAGGAATACTCAACTGCAGAGACAAAGGCTATTGTATGCGCGACAAACTCGGCATCAAGAGCGGTACTTGCGCCGAAAAATGCTACGCCGTTCACGCCGAACAAAACGCAATCGTTCAAGCGGCAAAACTCGGAATCTCCGTTGACGGCGCAACGCTTTACTGCACGCACCAACCCTGCACGATATGCACGAGGCTCATCATAAACAGCGGAATTAAGAGGGTCGTCTACAAACATCCCTACCCCGACGATTTTTCTATGGAACTGTTCGGAGAAGCCGGCATTTTGGTGGAACAGTTTACGGAATAAAAATTTGACAAAATCGTGCATTTAATTGCGCGATTTTTTAATACTATATTCAGAGGTGTAAAATGAATTTATCTGAAAGAATCAAATCAAACGGTTTCATAACCGCAATATTACTAGCAGTCGTAGGAGTGCTGTTTTGCACTTTGCGTTCGCAATTCGTCAGCGCGCTTTTGACGGTTGTCGGCGTTGTGCTTATCATACTCGGCGTACTCGACCTTATCGGCAAAAAATGGGCACTCGGCGCAATCGAACTTGCCGTCGGCATCATAATCATAGCGTGCGGCTGGACAATCGTAGACATAACGTTGCTTATACTCGGCATCGTGCTGATAGTATACGCGGTTTACGCATTTGCGTGCAATATGTCCAAGATAAAAAGCGCAAATAAATACGATAAAGTGCTTTTTGTGCTAAATCCCGTGATTCTGCTCGTTATAGGCATACTGCTCGTGGTTGCGAGATGGTATATGGTAGACGCCGTATTTATCGTGCTGGGAGTTATTGCGATTGTGGAAGGCATTATGCTTTTCATCGGCAGTCTCAAAGCGGACAAAGCGTCTAAATAATCACAAAAAATCAAATCGCTATCGCGTTTGAACGCAACCAAAAACAGCCCCGTTTCGAGGCTGTTTTTTATATCGTTCGTTTTGATATAAACCGTATCGATTATTCTTCGTCAAAGCGCAGATACGCTTCTTTCAGAATTTTGGCGCAGTTTTCCACGCCTATCGCCGTGCTGTTGAGCGTGATGTGGTAGTTGTCGCTTTCGCCCCACTCCGCGTCGGTATAATAGCGATAGTGTCTTGCTCTCATACGGTCGTTTTCTTTGATAAGTCTTTCCGCCTTTTTGGCGTCGTCCGTGCGACGATAAATATTGATAACTCTGTCTATCCTGTCTTTCATATCCGCGTGGATAAACACATCGAGGCATTTATACTTATCTTTCAAGACGTAATCGGCGCATCTTCCGACGATTACGCACGCGCCTTGTTTTGCAAACTTTTCTATTGCGTCCGCTTCGCTCGAATATATGCGCGATTCGATGTTTTCAAAGTTGCTTACCATATTTGCGCCGAATATCGACGGCGTAAACGCAAACGAGGATATTCCTCTCATTTTCTGCTCGTTTTCTTTGATGAACTCTTGCGCAAATCCCGAATTTTCCGACGCTTGAGCGATTATCTCTTTGTCGTAAAACGGAATTCCCAGCTCGTCTGCCAACAATTTGCCGATAAATCTTCCGCCGCTTCCGTATTGACGTGAAATCGTAACGATAGTTTTCATAATCCCTCCTTCATAGAGCCTTCGCTCTATTATATTATCCTTCGTTTTTTTATTTTCGTCAAGACTCAATTTGAGTCGAGTCGTCGTCGATTTTATCTTCTAAAGACATATTTTTGCAATACTCTTGCATCTTTTCTTCGACTGCGACGGCGTCGTCTCCGACGTCTATGGCTTTAATCTTTTTGTCAATCGCTTGTTTCAAGAATATTGCCGCAAAGATACAAGTCAACGCTTCGGCAATGAGAAACGTCCACCACACCGTCTTTGTCACGTCTTTCGTCAACGTAAAAAGATACGCCGTCGGGAACACGAAAACGACAAGCCTCAACAGCGACAACACGAGCGGTTTTACCGCATATCCGAGGGCTTGCAAAACGCCTTGCACCGCCACGACGAACCCCATAAACACAAAACTTATCGCGCCTATTCTCGTGGCTCTTTCGCATACCGCTATCAACGCCTCCGACGAGCCTTCCGACAATGCGAACAACTTTGCGAGCGGCGTCGCTATGCATTCAAACAAAACGGCGATTACCGCGCACACGATAAGCGTGTCCGTTACGCCGTATTTGATGCAATCGGTTGCCCTTTGACTGTCTTTCATACCGTAGTTGAAAGACAGTATCGTGATTATGGTATTAGACAGTCCGAAAGCGGAAAACAACGCTATCTGTTGTATCTTGTAATATATACCGAAAGAGCCTACGAGTATCGTCGTGTCCGCTTTTGCGGTGCCGAGTATGGCGTTCATTCCCGCCATCATCACGGAAAGCAACGCTTGCATAAGCGCGGCGGATACTCCTATCTTGTAAATGCGCCCTATTATCTTGAAATCGGGTTTTATATACTTTATATGTCCGTTTATCTCCTTATTTGTGCAATAATGGAAAATCATTGCGATTATCAGCGACGCGAATTGTCCGATTATCGTTGCCCACGCCGCGCCTGCGACGCCCATTCCGAGAGGAAAGATAAAAACGTAATCCAACACGATATTGCACACCGCGCCCGACACCTGTGATATGGTTGAATACATAGTCTTGCCAGTCGCTTGCAAGAATCTCTCGTATACGGTATAACCTATCGAGCCGAGAGAGAAACAACAACATATTTTCAGATAGGTCGCGCCCATTTCCACGACGGTTTCGTCTTGAGTAAAAAGCGATATAAACCACTTTGACAAAAACAGACCGAACAGCAAAAACAATGCGTAAATAATTATGCTCAAAAAGATGCCGTTGCCTGCCGTTTTGTTGACTCTTTCGCCGTCCTTTTCTCCAAGGCTTTTGCTTAGACACGCATTGATGCCTATGCCCGTTCCCACGCCTATCGCTATCATCATAATCTGCACGGGGAAAGCAAGAGTCAACGCCTGATTTGCGATTGCGCCAACACCCTCCATATTGGCAACGAAAACGCTGTCGACAACGTTGTAAAGAGCTTGAAGCACCATAGATACAATCATCGGCAATCCCATCTTCCAAAAAAGTTTTTTGAGAGGTTGCACCGCCATTTTGTTTTGATTCGTTTCTTCCATATTCCTTCCTTTCCGAGCAACAAAAAAATCGTGTCGCTCGGCAAAATCACTACAATCCGGATTTACGCCATAGGCAACACGATTTTCGTAAATATTTTATATTTTGGAATATTCTAACACTTTTTCGATTTCTGCGTAAGCGTTTTACGCCAAAACGCTTGTTTTTTCTTTTGACCTTTCTCGTTGTCTTTTTGTCGCGATTTTTTTATATTCCCTGTTCTCGACAAAAAAAAGAGAATCGCATTATCTAAATACGATTCTCAAACGATATAATCGTCATTTGCGTTTAGACAAAAGTTGCGGTCAAGCATAAGTCTTTTATATACGTCGGATAAAAGTCGCTTCCTATCAGTTTGATAAAAATCGCAAGCGAGTTGCTATTGTTAAAAGTGTTTTTGCCGAATACTCTTGCACTGCACTCCGTTGAAAAACTTATTTCGTTGTAATCGAGACCTTTTAATTCAACGGTTTTTGTGAAAAATGCTTCTGCGCTGCTATCGTCCGCATCCTGAAATACGATTCTTCTTTCCACCACACGATTAGGGTCGTTGCCGAATCCGGAATTTGGCGGACACGACATTTTGAAACTAAAAGTTATGCGAACTTTTCTGTCAAGATTGCCTGCAACAGCACTATATCTGTCCATATCTTCTTCGGTTACGTTTGCAGACAGTACCCTGCTTCCCGAAAACGAGAACGTGTTCCCGTTCCATTTGATTCCGTTCAAAACCGTAAAACCGTCTACGATGACCCATTGTGCGTAAAACACGTCGGGATAACTAAAATTCCATAACGTAGTTGACTTTCCGTTGCAATCGAAGTACTTTGTTCCGCCGTTTTTCTTATCGTAATATCCTTTTAGAAAATATCCCGATTTTACGGGAGTTGCCGAAGGCTTTATCGTTGCTATTTCATTTTCGCTAAGAGAAAATTTATACTGCAAATCTTCGACGAATACCGTTACGTCTTGCTTCTTTGCGGTAGCACCCGATATTTTGTCACAAGCACAAAAAAATACAAAAACGCAACAAATTACGAGGATAACCGCGATACAATTTTTTGCCGTTCTTTCCTGCATATTGTCAACCGCCTATCTTTTTTTGAACTTGCATACATAAGTAACAGTATAACTTTTCTTTGCTCGATAGATGTCTTTAAGTTGTCCCAAAAAACCGTTGTTGGCAACTTCTTCATAATAACCTACGAAATCGTACCCTTCCCTGTCCTTTGCGGCAATCAAATCTTCGAGTTTTTCGTCGATACTTTTTCCAAATACGGGGTCGGTGCTTCCCGTAACCGTTTCAGATACATATCTGCTTGAACTAAATAATCCCATTCTTCTCCTCCGTGATTCTTTTTGGCACATTTGCCTAACTACATCATAATCGTACAATGTACGATTGTCAAGAAAAAAATCAACCATTGTGCGATTATGAACATACTAAATCAAGAGGCTTATTATGGAATTAAAAGACATTCAATTTAGACTCAGAACCGCAATCAAGCAATGCGGTATAGAACAAAAAGATATTGCCCTCGCTATCGGGGTCTCTCCTCAAACCATTTCTAAGTATATGAGAAAAGACGTTTTTCCCGCACTCGACACGTTGGCAAAACTTTGTAGAGTCATCGACGTTTCGGCAGATTACATTTTGGGACTGGAACCCGTGTAATATCTCGGTTGCGTATATCGGTTGAGCCTCGTACGCATTGACTTTTGCGCAAATTATATCTATAATTCTATTATTATTTTTAGGCGGTGGATTATGCCATACAGCGTATATCTCAAAAAGGGAGAAGAAAAACGTGTAAAACAAGGACACAGTTGGGTGTATGCCAACGAAGTCGCACGAATCGAAGGCAAGGACAAAAACGGTTCTTTGGCAAGCGTTTTTTCTTTTGACGGAAAGTTTATAGGCAAAGGATATATCAATCATCTCTCCAAAATCCTCGTGCGAATCTTTATAAGAGACGAGAATCTAACGGACGACGAAAGTTTTTATCTTGCTCGCATAAAAGACGCAAACGACGCGCGTCTCGCTTTGGGATACGACAACTGTTACCGTATGGTATTTGCCGAAGCGGACAATCTCCCTGCCCTTATCGTCGATAAATACGACGACGTGCTTGTATGTCAATTTCTCTCGCTCGGGATAAATCAGCGAAAAGAACTCATAGTCAAATGCCTCGTCGAATTGTTTGCGCCACGAGGAATATACGAAAGAAGCGACGTTGCGGTGCGCAAAAAAGAGGGACTTGAAGAACAAACGGGCGTGCTGTACGGCGAAGTTCCCGACAGAGTTATAATCGTGGAAAACGGCATCAAAATGGCTGTCGACGTAAAAGGCGGACAAAAAACGGGATATTTTCTCGACCAAAAAGAAAACCGCTACGCCGCAAGAAGATACGCAAAGGACAAAACCGTGCTTGATTGTTTCTGCAACAGCGGCGGTTTTTCGCTCAACTGCGCAACGGTGGCAAAAGATGTTACCGCCGTCGATATATCTCAAACCGCGCTTGACAGCGTAAACGAAAACGCCTCCCTCAACGGATTTACCAACGTGCATACGGTGTGCGACGACGTTTTCGACGCCCTGCGCAAATACAAAGCGGAAAACAAAAAATTCGGACTTGTCATACTCGACCCGCCCGCATTTTGCAAAAGCGCAAGCGAAGTCAAAGACGCAATGCGCGGATATAAAGACATCAACATTCTCGGCTTGAAACTGGTTGAGAAAGGCGGTTATCTCATATCCTCGTCGTGTTCTCATTATATGACGTTCCCGCTGTTTGAAAAGATGCTCGTAGAGGCGGCAAAAGAGAGCGGACGTATCGTACGCACAATGGAAATAAAATCCCAAGCCCCCGACCATCCTTCACTTCTCTGCGCCGAAGAAACGCAATATCTGAAGTTTTTTGTGCTGCAAGTAATGTGAGAAAAAAATTAATAATTAATAGTTAATAATTAATAATTAATAATTAATAGTTAATAGTTAATAGTTAATAATTGCGGGTGGGCGTTGCCCACACCCGAGCAAAAACTTGTTGAGAGTGTACTTAATAACGGAATGTGCTTATTCGGAGCTTCGAGCCGCAAGGCGGCGAGCCTTTGAGTGCCGAACTTGCGTCACACACAAGGCTTTTAGCCATAATTGCCACAAGTGTCAATTATTTGCTTTTTGCCTTGGTGTTCCTCTTTCCCTTCACGCAAAAGACTGCGCTTTCATCTTTTGTGTCAAACGTCAATTCGCTTGTCTTTTGTGTGTGGGAGCCTTGTGGGTGCAGTACCGTCCGACTGTGACGTGTTGTTGCGTAGCAGTCACACAAAGGACGGTGGCATAATGAGAGAAATATCCCTATCTATGTGAGTGCCGAGTGTCGCCCCCACGAGCGACGGACAATGTTGTAGTGAATTGCCCTTATACGAGTGGCGGGAGAAATACCGGCGTGTCCGGAAAGAGGGGGTTATTGTATTTAGAGGAGTTACGACGGTACTCTATTAGGATAGCAATAGGGGAAACACCTGAGGAAGGGGGAAATTTAATTAAATGAATTACGACTCCCCCAAAATTAAACGTTTCTTCACTAAAAAATATCGGGTATAAGCCCGATATTTTTTATCTTTTTTAGCGTACTCAAACGTACGCGAGTTGATGAACAAGAGGCTCTGTCACAGTTAGACGCCAAATAGCGCACTTAACTTAGTTTTTATCTTTTTTTAGCGCACAAATCAGCACATAAACTCCGATTAACACGGCTATCGTGCCTATCAGCACACCGTACATCGCACCGATGGATACGTCGTTGCCGAAGAACGAAAGTTTGCAGTCAAGGCTCTTTGCGATGCCGTCCACGACCTCGTCGGGGAAACCTTGAGCGGACATTTCCTCAAACACGCCTCTCAATGCGTGATTGCGAATGAGCGACGTTCCGTAAGTGCCGGGAAGCAAAGACATAGTCTTTTGAAGTCCGTCCGAGAAGTTGGATATGGGCATATATGCACCGCACAAAAAGCCGTAGCCTGCCGATACGATTGTGCCGACCGCCGTCGCCTGACCGTTGGTCTTGATAAACACGTTGACAACGGACGAAAGCGCAGTACCGAACGACGTAAGCAAAAGCACGTCCACAAGCACAAGAACGACGTCCGCAAAAGACATATACCAGCCGTTGATTGCGATGTATATAAAGCAAGCCGCCGCCGCGCAATACGACACGATAAGCGTCGTGAGAAGCGAGCCTACGAAATAGGACGCCGCAAGCGTGGAACGTTTTATAGGCGTAATCAGCAAGTCTTTTCTCACGCCGTTGACCTTGTCTTGCACCATAAGAAGGTTGGAACAAAACGCAATAGTCACGCAACTGACAGCCAACAGCGAAGAAAACAATTCCGCGCCGACGGTGCCGTTTACAAGTTTATCGGAAATCTGAAAACCGTCGGGCATCGACGAGTGAAAACTGTCTCTGTATACGTTTGCAAGGAAAGTTATGTACAAAACGAGAAGGATTATCGGCGTGATAAGCGACATAAAGAACATACCTTTATCCTTGAAAAACATCTTGATATTGCGCTTGGTTATTGCCAAAAATGCTTTCATCTTTCGCTACCTCCCATCTTTTTGCCCGTAACGGAAAGGAAAACGTCGTCCATTTTGCCCTTTTCAATCTCGAAGTCGACAAACATATCGGGGTGCGCGACAATCAAATCTCTTGCCTCGACAGTATCTTTCACTTCTATTCTGAATGCGTCGCGGACTTTTTCGTAAGGAAGATTCAACGCTTTCACGCGTTCCTCGTCGGCGTTGTAAACGGTAATAAAATCGCCCGTATACGCGTTTTTAAGTTCGAGCGGCGTGCCTTCGGCAACGATTTTTCCGCTGTCGAGAATAACGACGTAGTCCGCGTCGGCGGCTTCTTCCATATAATGCGTGGTAAGGAAAACTGTCATTCCCTTTTCCTTTCTGTAGTTGTCAACCACTTCCCAAAGCGTTTTTCTCGTTTGAGGGTCGAGACCCGTAGTAGGTTCGTCGAGAATGAGAATTTTGGGCTGATGCAACAGCGCGCGGGCAACGTCTATACGACGTCTTTGACCGCCCGAGAGTTTGCCTACGGGACGTTTGAGCAAATCTTTGAAATCAAGAAGCTCGGCAAGTTGATTTATGCGTTCTTTTGCCTCCGCTCCGAAAATGCCGTAAAGCCCCGCCCTTGCCGTCAGATTGTCCTTGACGTTCAAAAAAGAATCCAGCACGGAGTTTTGGAATACGACGCCTATTTGAGACGAAATCTCGCGCATCTGCGTATCGATGTTTTTCCCGTCGATAATCACTTCGCCCGCGTCCTTTTTGAGACAACCGCACATAATGGAAATCGTCGTGGACTTACCTGCGCCGTTTACTCCGAGAAAAGCGAACAATTCCCCTTGCTTAACGTGAAAAGAAAGGTCGTTAACGGCGTGTACGTCTCCGAACGATTTGTCCAGATGCTCTATGTCAATGATACGTTGAGTGTTATCCTGCATATTTTCCTCCGAAAGTTTTGCTTTTATATAATGAATTTTGAAAACAAAATTGTCAATACAATAAATATAAAAATATCGATAGTCGGCAAAATATTGCGTTTTCATAAAAAAAATATCGGGTATAAACCCGATATTTCTTTATTTTGCATAGCGATATTTATTCTGCGTCGTTTCTTTGGTCGTCGAAGTTGCCTGCCAAATCCGAAACCCTGCCAAAGCAACCTTTGAAGAATTTCTTGACACGAAGAACGACCACCCAATCGCCGAGCATCGAAAGTCCGTGTATCAACAGCGAGACGCCGATAAGCACTTGCATCGTGATTGCGCTGTAAATCGGGTCGAAGAAAGCAAGGAATCCGAATACGATTTCAAATATAGCGAAAATGAGAATCGTCCACCAATAAGGCACTTTGAGGCGACCTGCCTGTATTGCCAAAGAAAGCTCTCCGATACCCTCTACGATAAACCACATCGCAAATACGAACGGCAAAATGTCGGACACGACGCTCTTGTTTGCCAAGAATACGATACCCAAAAGAGTGGTAATCACGCCGTCTGCGAGGAATGCTCCTCCGCCGACGATTCCTGCACTTGTGAAGAATGCTGCGAGTTCGGCAATACCCATAACCAAAACGAGCGCACCGATGACGTATGCAAACACCGTCAATCCTTTATCGACAGGAAGCACAAAGCACACGATGCCTGCCGCAATCATAAGAATGCTTGCTATAAACCATAAAATTGTAGTTGACTTTTTCATATTTCTACCTCCGTCGAGTAATTATAGACCAAAACAAACAGTTGTCAACGACACGTTTCAAAATTGTTTTATTTAATATTTGTTTAATAATTTGCCGTTTGATTTGTATTTTAATATTAAACAGCGCTAAACAGTTGAATGACGAGAAAGTGCCACGAGAATGGCAAGTAAATGAGTTGGCAGACTCGCGGCAAAGCAAAGCGCATTAAACAACGCTAAACAGATGAAGAACAAGGAAAGCGTGCCTTGAAAACAAGCCAAGTGTACATTATGGTACACGACTTGTGAGCAAGGCACGCTTGACGCAGTTATTCGCTGTTGGATTACTTATATTAAACAACGCTAAACAGATGAAGAACAAGGAAACGCCCGTCCGAAACAAAACCCAACGTACATTTAGTACGTGATTTTGGAGCGGACGGGCGTTGACGCAGTTATTCGCTGTTTAGCGTTGTTTAATGGAGGGAGTCGATAAACTCCGCATTGATAGTATACCTCGAGAACGGAGTAATCGGAGACGTATTGCGATAGCCGTAAATGCGCATTGTGGAGAACATACCTTTTACGATTGCACCGCCGTCGCCGCTGTTGCCGTCGATGTCGCCGAGGCAAATACAGTCGAGATTGTTATCTTCGAGGCTGACTTTTGCATAGACAGGTTCATCGAACACTCCGTTGCCTCCCGACACGCCGCTGACAATGAACGCCATATGGAACCAATACTCGTTGTTGCTGTCTCTGTAACGATAGTCGGCAAAAGACGGGTTGTCCGTGATAATTCCGCCGGCTACGCCGCCGATAATTTTGTTGGGCACTTCTTGTCCCGTATCGATGATGTTTGCTGATTTGAGGTTTTGCCAGTTGTATGCTTTGAAGAATCCCGTTTGCGTAATCTCGAGGTTGATACCCTTTGACGCAAAGTTCTCCATAAAGTATTGTCCGTTTTCTTCGCTCGAGCCGTTTGGAACGAATCTGTTTATGAACGAATCACCGTCTTTTCCTTTAATCGTGTACAACTCGTACGAAGCGGACATCACAGACCCTAACAGATTGGAGCATACAAGATTATTAAATTTGACGTGCGAGTAATACGGATTGAAAGCCTTATCTTCGTCTCTCCAAATCATATAATGAGGCAGATACATACCGCATTGCAAGAAGTTGCGCATCAGACATCCGTCGTATTCGATGTCTGCATTGCGGGCGGAAACACCTTGTCTTGCGTTTTCTATGATGCAGTATTCGAATCTGATGCCCGTAAGGTGGAATCTATCCCAGTTGTGATGGCTGCCGACGACCGCAACGTGTCCTTTGAACGCCGTAGTATCGTCTGCGTCGATATTGCCGTCTCCATCGATACTGTTTGCTCTGAGCGTTACGTTGCTTATCGTGATGTTACTCCACGAGAAACGAATCAGATAATCGTCTACCTGCCCTTTCAAGGCACAAATCATATTGTTGTTGCCGTACAAATCGCCAAAGATATTGAGTCGATTGTTCACATCTTCGAGAAGCGGAACGGACTCGGGGTCCATATCCGCGCCGTAATCGCAATTTGCCATAAGCACGATTGCGTAAGTGCGCAAAGACGTTGTGTCGTTACGGGATATATACCTCTCTCCCGTGGCTTCGACGACGTGTTCGAACGTAGTGACGGGCGGTTGAATATTTCCCTTGGGAGTGGTATACTCTCTGCCTTCTTGCGCCGCGCTGAAAACGGCGTCAAATTCGTTCGACTCTACGTAATCTTCCTGATAACGAGCCGCGTTTTCGAGTTGTCCGATGTTGTACACCGCCACTCCGTAAATGGCTTTTATCGTCACTTCTTGCGACGTAAACTTGCTTATACCCTCGTATTTGGGGTATCTGACCTTTACTCGTACGCGAATAGACTGTTTACCCTTGCCTTCGAGAGCGTCGGGGTTGAATTTAAGTCTATTGGAAACGGTTTCGTCGAACGACGCGTATTCTCCGCCGCTTACGACTTCGAATACGAAAGATTTATAGAAAGATTCGAGTGCTTCGGCATATTGCTCGAGAGTCATATCGTCTGTACGTTTAGGCTCTCCCAAAACGACGATATTGACTCCGTTGACTTCTCTTTCGTCTCCGATAGACACGTCGTCGTTGACGTATTTGTACGATGCGAAAACCGTTTCTCTCGCAAAGCCGACAGACAACGACGCGTCGGAAGTGCGAAGTTGCAAAGACGACATCTTGGTGCGAACGTTGAGCGTAATGCTCGTTTCCACACCGTCGCAAGAAGCAACTATCGTAACTATGCCGTCTCCTACGCCCTTTACGCGCCCGTCTTGCGACACCGTTACGACGTGACCGTCGCTACTCGACCAAATTACGTCCGTAGGTGTGCCTTGCTTGGTTTGAGAAGCCCACACTACGTTCAGTTGAAGCGAATTTTCTTTAACTGCGAGAATGTAACCGCTGTCTTTGTCGTAATAATGCGAATTTTCTATGGCGATTTCGTTTTCGTCGCAAATATCGATTACGAAGTCTCCTCTGCCGTCTGCGTAACGCACGATAACCTGCGTTGCGTCGTCATTGACGGAAAGCAAGCCGTCGACGACGGTTGCGCCCTCTACGCTTGCAAATTCGTTCGAAATTCCGAGTTCTTCAAGAGAATAGTTGCGTTGATGAGCCTTGAAGTGAGAGCCGTACTTGGTGCTTGCGCCTTTTTTGACGACTTTGAGCGTATAAACGTCGCTCGAGACGTAGCGGATATTTTCGTTACCCTCGGAGGAATAAACGCTTGCGTCGACTTGGAATCTCGCAATTCCCTCTTTCTTTGCGGTTATAACGCCGTTTTGGTCGATAGTCGCTATATCCTCGTCGAGAGCGTGCCATACCGTGTAATTGACAACGCTGTCAATCGGCGTATATTTGGGAACAATACGTTTCGATTCTCCGATACCGAGAGTGTTTTCGTCGTCTCCGCCGAGATTGCCGATAACGACGGCTTTGACGTCCTGTCCGCTCACGGATACCAAAAGAGTTTTGGTTATGTTCTCGACGACTACTTCGATTTCGCAACTGCAAAATGCGTTTACGACGAATTTACCCGTAGAATTTGATTTTACGGCGTTACCCGCCTCGTCCACGAACGCAAACGCAGGTTTGACTTCCGTCACGAGCATTTTGGTCATCTCGTCGTAAATCTTTGCGGTATCGTCGGGATATTTGACTTTGGCAACCTCGTAGGCGGCTTGAACGTCCTCGTCCTCGAACTTTCCGTTCGTCGAAAATTCTTCTTCGAGTTTTGCTCTGAGTGCGGAACGGTCTTTGAGATATTTTTCGTATGACGCCTGATACTGCTCGTCCGTGCAAGTTACGTCTCCCGAAAGTTGCCATTCGATAACGTAATTTTTGGCTTTTTCGGGATAAACTCTCACGTCGACGTAATCGAAAACGGAAAGAGTTTTGTTTGCAATATCGTCAAACGAATAGGACAAAGACTCTGCTTCGACCGACTCGTTCTTGTACAAAAGTTCTATGCTGTCAACGGCAATCCATGCCTGTAAAGACACGATGTTGGACACCATTGCAACGATAAACATTATGAGTACGGGAATGAGTATAAGTATACTTATCATTACTTTTTTCATAATAAATTACCTTCTTTAGTGCTTTAGTGTTCGACTCAACCGTGCAATCTGTCGATGAGAGCAGTATTGATTTGATAAGTCGTATGCGGCAGAATCGGCGCATTATTGGTATAACTATAAATGGTAACGCCAATCGATTGCAAGATTTTCTCGCCTGCCTCGCCGTCGGGTGTGGACTGAACGTCACTCGAACAAAGTTTGTTGAGCATCGTATCTTCCAGTTTCACGTTTTGATAAGTCGGTTCGACTATCGGCGTAATGCCGTCAATGGTTACCGCCGCGAACACGAATGCGACGTGAACGTAACACTTTCCGTTTTCGTCGATATATCTGAACGGCGCAAACGTAGGATTGTTGCGGATAACCAACGACGATTGCGAAGCAATGATGCCGTCAACAACGTCGTTGCCGGTCTTGAATATCGTGGCATAGTCGATGTTTTGCCAGTTGTAGACTTCGAACATGCCCGTTTGCGTAACCTCGAAATTGAGTCTTTGTCTCTCGTCGTCGCTATCGGGTTTCGCAAAGTTCTCAAGGAAGTATTTTTCGTTTGCTTCGAGGTCGGCTTTGACGAATCTGCCTACTTCTTTATCCGAATAGGTGTATTTTTCATACGTTGCCACAAGTACGGAAGCAAGCGTATTCGACGAGATGAAATTGTTGAATTTGATGTGCGAATAGAAAGGATGCATCGTCTTGTCGACGTCTTTGTACATTCTGTTCATAACGTTGAAACCGCAAGACAAGAGGTTTCTCAAGATGCAACCGTTGACGGTAAGGTCCGCGTTGCGCACGTCCATACCTTCGGTGCCGTTTTCGAGAATGCAATAATCGAATCTGACGTTTTCCAGACGGAAGAAATCCCAATGAATATCGCTGCCCACTTTCACGAGTTTGCCCTTGAAAGCCATTGTATCGTCCGCAGAGGAAATCTCTCCGCTTTCGGGGTTGCTGTTCGCACGCAGAATCACGTTGCTGATTGTTACGTTGCCCCAAGACACGCGGATAAGTTCGTCTCTGATTTGTCCCGTGATTGCGGAAATCATCTTGTTGTTTCCGTATACGTCGCCGTAGAAATCGGGACGTTCTCCGCCGATAGTTATAACGGGAGTTCCGTCGTCGTTCTTTTCGGTATCGAACGAGCAGTTTGCCATCAAACTGATGGAATATGTGCGCTTAGATGTCGGATTTGTCCACACTTCGTAGAGTTGACCGTCCTCGGCGTTTTTGTGAGAGAACGTACTTTCGGGTTCAATCAGGTTTTCGGGACAATCGTTTGCGAGAGCGTCGTGAATGCGTTGCCACGTCTTGTCTCCGTTAACTCTGTCGTACACCTCGCTAACGCCCGTATACGCTTTTTGGTCGAGCGCGGCTTGGCGCAATTCGTCCATATTGTATACCGCTACGCCGTGAACGACGTTGATTTTGACGGTCTTTTGAGTAAAGGCACTCGCACCCTCGTGTTTGGAGTATCTTGCACTGACTTTGATTGTCAATGTCTGACGTCTGTCTTTATGTTCGAGTGCTTTGAGCGTCTCGGGGTTGAACACGAGTCTGTTGGGAACGTCCGAGCCGAAGGAAGCGTATTCTCCGCCCTCGACGACCTCGAACAGATACGACTTGTAAAACTCGTTCAACGCGTCTTGAGAGACGTTTTTCGGCTCTCCCATTATAGCGATGTCGACGTAGTTGGGAGATTTGGAACTGTCTTTATATACGTCGTTGTATCTTTCGCTTGCGAAAACGGTTTCTCTCGCAAGACCTACCGCCAACGAAGCGTCGGAAGTACGCAGGCGCAAAGACGCGACTTTGGTGCGAACGTTGAGCGTTACGCTCGTTTCCACACCGTCGCACGCGGCAAACACGGTTACGATACCGTCACTTACGCCCGTTACGCGTCCGTCTTGCGACACCGTTGCGACGTGACCGTCGCTACTCGACCAGATTACGCCAGTCGGCGCGCCCTGTTTGAGTCGGGAAGCCCACACCGCACTCAGTTGAAGAACGTTTTCTCCGACCGAGAGAATGTATCCGCTCTCTTTGTCGAAGCTATTTGCGTTTTCTATAACGATTGCGTTTTCGTCGCAAATGTCTATGACGAAATCGCCCTTGTCGTTGCCGTAACGCACCACAATCTGCGCCGCGCCGTCGGCAGGTTTAAGCAATCCGTCCACTACGGTCGCGCCTTCTATGCTCGCAAAATCGTCGGAGATGCCGAGTTCTTCGAGAGTATAATCGCGTCTGTGCGCCATAAGTTTTGCGCCGTATTTGGAGCTTGCGCCGCCTGCTACGACTTCTATCGTATAGACGCTGCTCGTGACGTAACGCAAATTGCCCGTCGCTTCCGACGAATGCACGCTTGCGTCCATAGTAAATCTCGCAACGCCTGCCTGCTTTGCGGTTATAACGCCGTTTTGGTCGATAGTTGCGATATTTTCGTCGAGCGCGTGCCATACGGTGTGATTGACTATGCTTTCAATCGGCGTATAGTTGGGAGCGATACGTTTGGAGTCTCCGACGCGCATCGTGGTCTGTTCGTCTCCGCTCACGTTGCTCAAAGTTACCGTTTTGACGTCCTCGCCTACGACGGATACCGAAAGCACTTTCGATACGTTTTCTGCCGTTACGGTAACGCTGAAACTGCAAAACGAACTAATCTTTATCAATCCCGAGGAATTTGACGTCGTTTCTTCTCCGTCGGCGTTAACGAGCGTTGCCGCCTGCCAAACTTTGTCGACGAGTTCGTTTACCATTGCTCTTTGAACCTTTGCGGAGTCCGAAGTGCCGTATTTCACTATTGCGTTGGAATATGCCGCCTGTTTTTCGGGGTCTTGAAAATCGGGATACTCGTTCTGTATTTCGGAAAGAGTCTCGGAATATTCCTTTTGATAATTTTCGTATTTTTTCTGATATTCGCTGTCCGTGTAATCCACTTTGCCGTAAATCTGCCATTCGATGACGTATTTATTGGCTTTTTCGGGAAGAACGACGACATCTATCATATCGTTCAAATTGAAAACATCCGTACTACTCTCGTCAAGCGAATAAGATATTTCATCCGTCTCAACGTCGGTGCCTTTGTACTTAAGCCGAATATCCTCGACGGAAATCCAAGCCTGAGTCGACACTATCGCCGAAACCATTGCCACCAAAAGCAGAATGATTATCGGGATAAGTACGAGAATGCCTATCATTACTTTCTTCATATGGTCATCCTCGCATTACGGAATAATATTGAGGTATCTCTTGTTGAGGTTGACAAACAGACCCGCAAGAGAGCCTCCGAGCAATACGAGCGAAACCACGCTCAAAACGAGGTAAATCGCATTCGTATCCCCTGCTTGCAAAATATTCCAATTACCGATGCTCAACGGCAAGAAGCTGAATATCATCGTAAACAAACCGTAGATTACGGCAACGAGAATACCTATCGTCATTGCAAGCGCGACGTTTTTGTTTGCCGAAACGAGTTCGCCGTCGCCCGATACGTTGAACGTCGGGGACTTGATGTCCGCTATCATACTGAGGCAGGTAAGGCTGATGACGAGCATTTCCGCAATACCGAATATTGCGCCTACGTCAAGCGCGCTGAGCAGATGTTTGCCCGCTTCGCTCGTGTAATAGCCGCCCGAAAGCGCACAGCACAACGCGTTGGAAATCGTACCCGTCAAAGAATAGAGGAAGAACTTGACGAGTATCTGATGCGTATAGCTGACGGGAATGACTTTGGTATGGTAGAAGCACGCGCCCTCTCTCGAAATACAAGTCGAGGCAAACGACACGATTATCGTGATAAACAGCACTATGACCATCAGCGTAAGTCCGGGCATAATGTCCGCGCCTATGCTTTTCGTTCCCATAGAAGCGGCAAGGCGGTTGCAGAAGAACACCATTACGGGTGCGGCAAACGCCATTGCGAAGTATTGGAAGGAATAGTTGAAACTTCTCAGAATGAGATAGAACTCACGTCTGAACAGCGCGTACGAAACGGGACGACGGACGTCTTTGATTTTCTTTTTGAAAGACGCCTTTTGAGTCTCGATACCGTAGAGAATGGTTTTGTAATACTCTTTGGTGGTAACGAAATACGCTCCTACGCCGAGTACGCCGTTTACGAGAATGAGATACAAGAATCTCAAAGCGTACTTACCAGCGGAAAGTCCGCCGTACATCTTGCCGTTGATAACCTCCGCATACCAGTTGAACGGATATGCGTTGGCGGCAAATCTCTTGTATCTGATTATCATATCGGCAGAGAAAATCGTCTGTTTGGAGTCTTTGAGGTATTCCAAAACGTTCTGCAACGAATAGAGATAGAAAGCAAATACGCCGCAGATGACGATAATCGTAAGAATGAGAATCAACAGGAACTGATTCTTAACCGCATTCATAATTTTCATAACGGGAACCGCGATTATGTTTGCGATAAAGAACGGCAACAACGTCGAGAACAGCGTGATGCCTATATATGAGAAATAGTCGCCCACGCGCGCGCCCGTTACGATACCGAACGAAATATAGAACGGCAACATCGAGAGCAAGCACACGACGAGGTTATGCAAGAAGCAATATGCGGATTTTGCGACCAGAATCTCTTTTCCGCTGACGGGGAAACGCAACAACATCTCGTTGTCGCCGTTTTGATACAGGTTTTTAATGACGCTGCCCGTACAAATTATCGTTGCGAGGCAAATGGTAAGCGTCGAGGCTATAACCAAAAATTCCTGACGCAAACCCGAACGCTTTACGAAAACGCTCGTAAGATAATAGATGCCGACGACGAGAACCGCGTATACGAGAAGGAAGAACAAATAGTTTCCGTATTGCGCAAGTTTTTTGAGGGGCGTCGTTTTTTGCGTAGAACCGAATCTCGATTTGAGGTCAAGTCGGAACAGCGTCCTCACGCTTTGCATTGAGAATTCGCCTTTCATCGTTCTTAGTCCTCCTTGACGTCGGAAACGGTTTCTTCGACGGTTATTTCTTCTTCGGACGCGACGGGAATGTCGGGACGCATATCCGCGCTTTCTTGAGCGACGTAGTCCTCGAACAATCTTTGTTCGTAAGTACCCGTTACGCGGAAGAACGTTTCCTCGAGGCTCGCTTTATTCGCTTCGTTGCCCGCAAGGTCGATTATGTCGATAAGGTGTCCGTCGTTGACGATTGCCGCTCTGTGGCAAAGTTTCTTTACGAGGTCGAGGTTGTGGCTCGAGAAGAATACCGTGTTGCCTTTTGCGCAATGCTCTCTCATATAAGAGATGATTTCCGCCGTGGATTGAGGGTCGAGACCCATCATCGGTTCGTCGAGAACCCAAAGTTTCGGCTCGTGTATAAGCGCGGCGATGATACAAATCTTTTGTTTCATTCCGTGAGAATAAGATTTGATTTGTCTGTCGATTGCCGCTTCGAGTTTGAACAATTTGGCATATCTGTCAATTCTTTCCGTTCTTACGAGCGCGGGGACTTTGTACAAATCCGCAACGTAATTGACGTATTCTCTGCCCGTGAGCTTTTCGTAAACGGAGTGGTTATCGGGAACGTAACCCATTTCCATTTTTGCTTTGATAGGTTCTTTCACGATGTCGTGACCGCAAATCGTAATCGTGCCGCTGTCGAACGGAAGAATACCCGTGAGGCATTTTATCGTCGTGGATTTACCTGCGCCGTTTTGTCCGAGGAAACCGAAGATTTCGCCCGGTTTAAGTTCAAATGAAATATTGTCAACTGCGACTCTGTCGCTTTTCGGATATGTTTTTTTAAGATTTTCAACTTTAAGCATAGTTTTTCTCCTGATGTTTTTTTGCGTGCGCATACGCGCGCACGGGCGTAGTATACGACTCGTTCTCGGCAAAAAAACCGAGATTCCGAGTACGCTGAAAAATCATTGTAAAATTATTGGCGAAATGCGCAAATAAGAGGTGGAAGCGATAATAAATTCCTTCCGAGAAAATACCTCCGTGCTACTCTGCCGCGGCAGTAAACTGCCGAATCTGCGAGTTTTTCTTGCAAAAACATAGCCGCAGTTCGTGGCAAAATACAAACAAAACAAACTCGTCAACGCACAAATGTTGACAAGCGCAAAATTGATAAGCGTCGTCTTGATTGCCAAAAACGCAATTTGTTGCACCGCGTATCCGTAAAGCGCGACGAACAAAAGCAAAGCCGCAATCGCAGATACGAACCTGCGAATGCGTTTAGGCAAAAGTCTTATAAGAATAAATATACATCCGACCGCCGCAAGGCTCGCTATCGTCTTTGCAATATCGACGATGAACGACGTTGCCTGAGTCAGGAATGACAGAAAATCCAATTTCTCTCCGTGCGCCAAGCCGTTTATTTTCCGAATGCTCGTGCGCAATATATGTTTATTTTACCAACTATATATAGTGTTGTCAAACAAAAAACGATTTTTTGGCTTTCTCCGCGCCTTTGCACGCATATTTATGCGATTTTTCAAACAAGTGTATCGAAAAAAGCCTCTTTTTTCATATATTCAAACGCTTGACGAAAAAAAACAAAGAGCGTATAACAATCTCGTTAACGTCGAAAAGGAGAAAAATATGTTTGCTCAACTGACATCGGGAATAGTTTATTTCGAGATTCTGCTACCGCTGGCTCTTATTTTGCTATGCACCAAATTTTTCTCTATCGTCGGCAAAAAAATCGGACTTCCGCAGGTTGTCGGAATGCTCGTGGCAGGCATACTGCTCGGGCTTATCAAGCTCATCCCCGGACAAAACGTATTTACCGAAGATACGATGGAAGGCTTGTCGTTCCTCGCAAAAATCGGCGTAATTCTCATTATGTTTTCCGCTGGTTTGGAAACCGACGTCAAACAATTCAAGACTTGCGGCATTCCGTCGGTTATAATCACTTCGCTCGGCGTTATCTTCCCCGTAGGTTTCGGCTTTGTGGTATCTGCCGCATTCAACGGCGGTTTTACGAATATGAGCCAGCACCAAGTGATAACCAACCTCTTTTACGGTACGATTCTGGCGGCAACGTCGGTAAGCATTACGGTTGCCGTGCTTAAAGAACTCGGCAAAATCAATTCAAAAGTCGGCACTTCGATAATCGCGGCGGCAATTCTCGACGACATCATCGGCGTGATTCTTCTTTCGCTTTTCGTAAGTCTCGACAAAGGCAGCGACCTAAAAGGCGTTGGAATCGCAATAGGCAAAATGGTCGGATTCTTTGCCGCGGCTATAGCGGTCGGCATTCTGCTTCACTATCTGCTCAAGCATTACCTTAAACGCCACCCGGAGCATCACAGACGCATACCGATAATCGGCTTCGCAATGGCTTTTCTGTTTGCTTATGCGGCGGAAGAATGGTTCGGCGTTGCGGACATCACGGGTGCTTACGTCGCAGGCATAATGCTTGCCACGTTGAGCGAGGCAGGCTATATCGACAGCAAAGTCGAAGTGAGCAATTATATGGTATTCGCGCCCGTATTTTTCGCAAATATCGGCATCAACGCAAACTTCGGTTCAATCTCCCCTGCAATGGTCGGTTTCGGATTTGCGTTCGTAGCGGCAGGACTTCTCGGAAAAGTACTCGGTTGCGGCATCGGTTCGCTTATCTGCAAGTATTCGTTTAAGGACAGCCTGCGAGTCGGCATAGGTATGATGGCAAGAGCGGAAGTCGTCCTCGTCTGCGCACAAAAAGGCGTTGACAGCAATATCATCGACCCTGCGATTATGCCGTTTGTGCTGATACTGATTATCGTATCGTCCCTGCTCACGCCGTTGTTCCTCAAGCTCAGTTATCGTAAGGAATCCCCCGTCCCCGACGTACAAGAATATATCAGACAAGATTTAATGAAGTGAGTTTCAAGTGAAAGAATAAAATTTGCGCCATCGCGATGCGATGGCGTTTTTTTTATTATATGCAACTTATACACAGTATTTGTAATCATAACCTATCAAAACAACATTTTAATTTTAAATAGAGTGCGTCATAACTCCTTGAATTTAACATTACCCCTTTTCCCAAAATAAACATTAAATGCAACTTCCCCCTTCCTCAGGTGTTTCCCCTATTCCGTTCCCCCTCTGCACTTCGTTTGAGGGAACCCACGGAACCGCTCCGCGGGGGGCAACACTCAGCACTCGCATAAATAGGGACATTTCTCTCATTATGTCACGCGCTTTGTGCGCCAGCTACGCAACAGAATGGCGCAGTCGCTTGTACTGCACCCACAAGGCTCCCACACACAAAAGACAAGCGAATTGACGTTTGATGTAAAGATGAGAGCGCAGTCTTTTGCGTGAAGGGAAAGAGGAACACCAAGGCAAAAGGCAAATAATTGACACTTGTGGCAATTATGGCTAAACGCCTTGTGTGTGACGTAAGCTCGGCGTTCGATTTGCTCGCCGCCTTGCGGCTCGTGTTACGTCTTTGAACTTGCACATTCCACTAATAACTACGCCCCCCATAATTCAATAAATCGATGCATAACGCGAAAAAGCCCCTTGGGCAGCAACCATATTTTTTTACTTGCCATAATTTGCTAAACGGATGAAGAACAAGAAAGAGCCGTCCGAACGGCAACCCTATTTTTTTACTTGCCATAATTCGCTAAATCG